>Ga0075163_10001417_pt1 | contig 32331 bp, 29 predicted proteins | sample JI1023141ADNA_FD_71478 | JGI IMG/M metagenome (GOLD analysis project Ga0075163, IMG submission 71478) | Wastewater effluent complex algal communities from Wisconsin, to seasonally profile nutrient transformation and Carbon sequestration -... | ecosystem: Engineered > WWTP > Effluent > Algae...
CCATAATCCGAGAATTTAGCTCTGACGAAAAAGAAAAAGGCGTCCGTGAACTACGCCGCCAATTATTCGGAATTATCAAACGATTAAATGCCATTTACCTCACCAACAACAACTATAAAGAATGCTACTTACCTAATTTTACCATCCCATATATTGTTACCAAACACGATATCGATATTCTCAAACGCTCCCATGGTACATCCCATAAATTAGAACTAAACCCATCAATCAAATCTATGTATATCTAAATTATAAACTCATCATATTTTTTTTACTTAAACTTCTTAATTTTTAATTTAATAATTTAATAATATATATGTTATATAAATAGGCAAAATGTCTTCACCTAATATACCATTAAATGAAAGTACAATTATATCAGCAACTGAAAAAAATGAAAATATTAAATTAAATGAAAAAAAAATCGATAAACAGGCACAACTTCGTGAACAACTAATAAATATACATGGCAATAATATTATTTTTCAATTTAAAAAAGATATAATTGAATCAATTATCGAATATAACATTTTTGATTGCACATCACTTAAAACCTTCCTAAAATCTATTACTAAAGAATTACACTGGACTGGATTCTCTGGTAGCCGCTTTGTTCGATGTAAAACACCCTTAAAGGATATGCCACAACGTAAAGTTTATTACACCGTTAAAATTGTGTTTTATAATAAAACCATCCCAGAAATGTTAACAAATAATCCTAATGACAAAAAATATATGAATATGACTGATTGTGAAATTAAAATACTTGAAATTTTTGCCGAAGAGTTTATTCAAACTAATATCACCAGACATATCATATTAATTTTCTATGCTAAAAAATGTAATAATTTACTAAAACTAGCACCCAGCGATCAGTATTGCTTTAAATCATTCGACAGCAATTATGCTCAATTATATAATTCCATAGATAATGAAAAATCAGTATTAACCACTTTATGTAATCAAAAAATATCTGCTCAAAAAGGTATATCATATGATGCAATATCATTTATTGCCCTTGGCAATATCAATACAACACTAAAAATATATTTAGAATCTTATATCGATAATCCCTTCAATATTATTCTATTTAAATCATTCATGTTTATGATTATCTATACATTTTTTAGAATTAAAGAAAAATATCCATTATTCCAACATAATGATTTACACCCTGGTAATGTTATTTTAGAATATAATGACTTCGATTTTAATCCACAAAAAATAAAATATATCTCATATACTGCTAATGACAAAATATTCTATGTTCCCTATTTTGGAATAATTCCCAAAATTATTGACTTTGGATTCTCCAGCTTACCCGAAAAAAATATATTCAACTATATTGAAATTGATCCACGCCATACACCTTCATTCCCATTTGACAATGATATATGCTTTCTATTTCATAAATTATATAAAATGCTTGCACCACAATCATCATTCCCACATATATATAACTTACTTGACAATATTGATGTTCGTGGTACTTATAAAATATATAACCGCGAATATTTACGCTCTCACCCACAAAAAATTACATCTATCCGAGATATGCTTATGAATAATTACTGGGATGAATATTCCAGTAATACACCACCACCAAATATTATTCTCGAATTAAAATAATCACAATTAAAAAAATAACATTATAAAAAAAAAATAACTTATACTATATTTTAATCTTTAATCTTTAATCTTTAATCTTTAATCTTTAATCTTTAATCTCTAATCTATAATCTCTAATCTTTATTTACTTTAATCTTTTCTTTAAAAGATTTATTTACCCTAATCTTTACTTTAATAAAGATTTATTTAATTACATCAATCTTCTATAATATCATCTTCGTAATAAACACCACCCGCATCAACTACATCATTTACACTATGTGACACACAATTTATCATTATTATAATTTAACATAAATATATATAAAATAAATAAAACACTTTCCGATTTGATTACTAACTTTGTATTAATCATAAATTACTTTCAATTTTTTTTTATACAAAAAATAAAACAACAGATAATTAAAACACCATTTAATTAAAACAACTTTCTTGGCATCAATTTAGATTCTGATGAATATTGCATCATCAAATGTCTCTTTTTTGGCGCAAATGTACCATTAATAATTGTTTCCAACTTGCTTCTCGTCAATCTGACCGTATCAGGAACCGGAACACAAATGATCGCCTCAGACATTTCCAACACCAGTTGTTGTCTCCGGCTAATCTTATTTGGCTTATTCAATTGAACATTCATTTTGAAATTGATTGTTTTTGATGTGGCTTTGTATTATAGTATTGATTTATATATTAATACCCAATCGAATTCAATTTTTTTTATTACAATGTACAAAAAAAAATCATTAATAATATTACTTATTAGATCGACCAGTCCATTGATTCTTCGCATTCTGTGCGTTCATCATTTTTAATTTGTTCTGTCTTTCCTGCTTTTTCTTAAGCAACAATGCCGTATTACAAAATTGACACCCAGGACAGCCATTATTTGTTTCATCTGGATGATAATTAGGATCCATATTTATTGTAACTGGTTGCTTGGATTGATTTATATATTAATGCCCAATCGATTTCAATTTTTATTTTACGTTATTTTTACTTTTTTAACTTCTAAATTTTCAACTGGAAATAACCCCCTCAATATTGTTATCTTTTTCTCAAGTGCCTTAATTACCGTTTCCCTTAAATTTGGAATCGTCATTGCATAATTCATATAATTGTTATCAATAGCAAATACAATATATGCTGACGTTAAATAATCTATTATATATTTTGTTATATACCTTGTTCCCTCATCATTCTGCAAATCTGACAATTTATTATCCGCCTTTGAACTACTTAAAATTTTTTTACGTATATTTTTAATAAAATCCTCTTGTATCAACACTTCATACACTGCATCTGCCGAAATTTTCGTAAACTCTAACTCATTAACCACATCCGCTATCAAACCACATCCATGCATATTTATCGCTTCATGATACCTTTTATCCTCCATAATTGCTGCTTTAATTAACTTAATTTCCTCTATATCCTTTTTAACATCTGACTTAATCTTTGACATTTTTAACTTTATATATATTTTATATATTTTATATATATTTTTAACTTTATATTTATAAAATACAATTTAGATTACACTGGCGTTTTTTCAGGTGGACGCAATTGCCTTATTATTTTCTTATCACCTATCTGTGGTGTCATTGTTGACGGTTGTGTCATTGTTGACGGTTGTGTCATTGTTGACGGTTGTGTCATTGTTGACGGTTGTGTCATTGTTGACTGCTGATTTATAGTTGGTTTCGTAGCCGAAATATTATTCTTATTCTTATTCATCATATTTTTCAATTGCTCCAATGTTGGCGGTTTAGGTATATTATCAGATTGACTCGATTGAGTCGATTGTACAGGCAACGGCTGAACTGGTACCTTTGCCGATTCTGGGAACTGTGGAGGCAATTGCAATTTTCTTTGTTCAACTTGTCTATTCATAACATTATTTTGCGTTTCATTCTGCACTGTATTCCCAGGTGGATGTCTCTGAATATTAAAATTCGCCATTTCAATAATTGGCAACCCACCCTGTATTATCCTCAATTGATCATTAACCGAATGCGTCCACGCTGTTAAGAACGTATGCCTAAGATCTAATTCTATTCTCTCCACACATAAACTAGCCCCAACCATATGCAACTTATATAATGCTGTACCAATATGATCATTTGCATTAAATGTATTAAACGGCCTATATATCGATTCAATCGAATTCTTCTTCTCTTTCACTGCATTAATTAATTCCGCATAATCCATTGGCTCTATATGCAATAAAGGCAACTGCATCGCCTGTCCCTGACTCAACATAAAAGTACACGATATTGTACATTCTATTGTATGATCAACTATAAGCATCACCCTATTCACAAAATCTGTAACCGAAAATTCTACTATTAATGATAAAACCCCATCCGATTTCCTCACACCATATACTGGAACCGATATACTCGGCGTTACCTTCAAATCATCCTTCAATGGAATATAATTTAACGTTAAATTCCCCACCAAATGCGATTCCGCCCTCGATGGCACTAATCCCGGAAACCTTTCTTCGGCTTCCCTTACATTCATTTGTGGAATTTCCGTTACAAACTTATTAGTCTTCGGACTATCTGTCATCGGCTTATTTAACGATTTTCCCTGATCACTAACACTCATTTACAAAATATACTCTTATTATACTAATGTGCTATATAAGATATCGATATTATCTTTAATTAAAAAAAAATATGTTTTAAGAATATTAATCACATTTATTAATCATCATATTGTTCATTAATATCATTATTATCATTATTATCATTAATATTATTGAGTTTTCTTTCTTCGTCTGTATATAAATTTGTGTAATGTACCGATTCATAGGTTATAGGAAAACCCCTTTCATCATATACTTCCTTTCTTGTCTTCCTTCTTGTTTTATCAGTTTTATCAGTTAATTGATCTTTCTTTGTACCATAAAACTGATACTTTAATATTGTCGACCCATCTATTATATCTATATATTTTCTTACTATAGATGCATCCGACCCTAATCTAAGAATTCTCCCACTAATTTGTGTCCAATTTGATCGCATTGGCGATGCAAATATTGCAGCAGTCATCTTTGGAATACTTTTTCCTGTACCTCCATAACTATATGTAATAATAATAATATTACCTTTCATCCTCGCATTCTCATATGCATCATTCGTAATACCCCCCATCATTGGATATGCCTCCGGCGCATAAATTAATTTATTATTTATATGATCATTTTGAACATTATTACCATTAACACTCTTAATTAATCTATAATAATGCATTACTGATTCTCTATATTGACAAAATATATATATGGAATGTTTCTCTGCTAACAACTCATTTAGTAATGAAATTACCAATCTATCTCTATATGGATCTTCTAACATTTTCATTACAGTTTTATGTGTCATCAACATACCGGATGTTTTATTTGATTCATGCAAAATATATTCTGCTGGTGCATAATATTTTATTGCCCTCACCTCTGCTTTAAACTTACTTGCTGATTCATACCCCTCTAATGTCTCCACATCAATAATTTTACCCACCGAACATATCGCTATCTTATGAAACAAATCTCTCTTCTCATCTGGAGTTGCCGATAACCCTAACACATACTGCACATTTGCATTCCAAAATATCTCCGCTCTTTTCTCCGTACAATACATATGAATCTCATCCATTATTATCAACCCAAATTGCTTGAAAAAATCTACTGACTTCTTCATCACCGTATTAATCACCAATATCACCACATTTGCTTTTTCTATCAACGTATCATCATTCTTTACACATAAATTTAACCCATCCAATGTATTTAACAATACACTTGAAAATTCATTATTCTGCATCCCCTTATCATGCACTACAATTAATGTTTTCTTTCTCAACCTTGCTATTACTGCTGCTGCCAAATATGACTTACCCTCACCCGTCCCCATTTTTGCTATACAACTCGACATACCATTCTTACTATTCTCCTCTGTAAATACATCCTCCATTAATTTATCCACAAATATTCTCTGATTATTGAATAATTTAAATGTCACCTTCGCCACTATATCCATATCCTCACATACTGGTATATTATTTATGAACCTTTCATCTGGAAACATATTTACTATATTTTTAACTAACATTCTTGGCAACAACAAGATTTTATCACTTATCATCTTATACATCTTTAATACCTTTTCTACTTTCTCCACCCTCGACACTATTGTTAATTTATCCTTCAACTTCACCAAATAATCCATACCATACTCCTTCACTATAATACTCTCCTTCACCAACAACCCATTTAACGACAATACTATTGGCATTACTTTTATAAATTACAATTTATAAATCAAATTTTTCTATTATATCTACATTATTTATATCTATAATTTGCGGCCTCAACCCTATATTTGCTATAACCGCTACATCATATAATTCTGTTACCCCCGATGTAAATTCCATAAACTCAACTATATCCATTGTGTTCATATCTATAATCCATAATCCACACTTTGACGGCATATTATTCGCATCTAAATACTTACTTAATGGAATTTCCGCAAATGCCTTATCATGCCTATCCAACGACGATGTTACTACCGCATAATTATTCACAAAATCTAACCCTCTCAAAAACCCCGGGATAAATTTCATCTTTACAAAACTCTTCGTACTCTCATCTACATATCCCAAATGCCCTGTCCCCGATTCCAATAACCACAATGTTGGATACTTATATGTCACCGACGTATCTAAATTTTTAAACTCCCTCATATACATCCTCGGCGAATGCGGCGACCACAACCCATCACACACCATCCTATTATCCACCACATCATACACTACTCCCTTCGACTGATTCTGCTTCTCCCTCCACGCCCCCGAAAAATTTGTCATCGCTGCTATTGTCACATACTTCGGCTTATCATTCAATAAACATAACCCATTCATATGACACCTGTCTTCACATGGCATTAATGCATACGATGCATTCTTACCACTAAATTCTATCCATGGTGGCATCCAATACACCTCAAACGACTTTGTTTTCGACGGCTTTGCTATACAATTAAACTTTGCTAACACAAAATATAATTCATTCACCGAATTTGCCCTTAAATCATGAATATCCGCATCACCTATAAACGATAAATGCCTCGGATAATATACTGGCTCAAATCTCCCTAAATTCTCATAATTTGTTTTTGGCCCATAATTTTCATAATAATGCAACCTCCCCAAACTCGATATAAACAACGAATTTTTATTTACACCTAATCCCATTGGTCTCAAAAACTCATTTACCCATACTGTAAGATTATTACTATTTTCAATGTTATTAACCCCTATCGAATATATCTGATGCGAATTATATGATGATATAATAATCGAACAATTATTTTTCCTAAACCACATATCTATTGCTTTCGATGTAACCCACGTTAATTTATCATATACTGACAACTTCCCATCAATATTATCAATATTATTAACCACCTCCTTATCCCTTTTAATATTTATATCCCTCAAATCATCCTGATGCTTATTACCCGTTTTACTCACTATAGTTCTCACCTCATTTCTACTCTCCTCAGATCTCACCTCATTTCTACTCTCATTGATTGACTTAAACCTAAACATTATTAATTGTATAAATTATATAATTATGTATAATATAAATATATTTGTATATATAATTTATAATTCCTATTATATAATTTACACCATTCATACATACACTTTACACTTTACCTTACATTTTAACATTTTAACATTTTAACATTTTAACACTTTAACTTACACTTTAACATTTTAACACTTTAACTTACACTTTAACTTACACTTTAACTTACACTTTAACTTACACTTTTACATTTTAACACTTTAACATTTTAACACTTTAACATTTTATCACTTTATAATTTAACATTATGTCTGATTTTGAAACAACTAAAATGGAACTACAAAATGCGATAAATATGAAACAAATTGAAACACAACAACGGCTTAGTGCTCTCAGTAACAGCATTGAAGCAGACTATAACAATTTATTATCTACAATCGATTATGATCTATGTAAAAATAAGATTCTAGATGATATTAATGGTATAAAAAAAATGAAATATGAAACTATTTCCTATATGGTTACATCCCTCCGATGCAGCATATGCACTATTGATACCTGGGATTTAAAACATAGATACCCTGAATATAGAAAACTCGAAGATGTATCCAAAGTACTCAAAACACTTAATATCTCTAAAAGACTTTGTCCCGACGAATCTATGATATTGGAATCCAAACTAAAACAAATTCAAGGTGTTGACTTACTTGAATGGCGCATTACATATAAATATCATAAATTATAATTTGAAAAACATACTATAAAAATTATATTAATAAATGATTGAAATATTATTATAAATGATTAAAATATAATAATATAAATATATACAATTTATAATTATTCATAATTATACATATAATCTAAACTATGTCAAAACCAGCAGCATTTATTCTTGCCACTAATGACTCTATTTCTGACGATTTAATCACACGCAAAAAACTATTACATGAAAAACTTATCTCTATTTATAACGAAAACAAACGCCTCTCACGTGGTATAAATAACGATTTTCGTGCCATCTTACGTGATGTAACCAACACACATATATTATATGTTCGCGAAGAATATAAACCGAATGTCTCCATTGCATATGAATATTTCAAAACCATCGCCGATGGCAAAATACAATCCAATAACCTTACCAATACTTCTACCGTTAAATTCGACTTATCCAAAAACACTGGCGATTTCCTCAATGATATGGTTGTACATATCCGCTTTAACGCCATCGGTACCCCCGATCCTGTTAATTTAACTGATGGCTCATACAACCGCGACGCCATTCGTTATAAATATACAGACAAACCCGGAATCCGCCTACTTAACCGCGTTAAACTTAAATATAATGAAACCCTAGTTGACGAATACACCTCCCGTGATCTACTTTTCTACGATAAATTCCGCATCGCTAGCGAAAAACTTGAAGGCTGGAATGACCTCATCGGACAAGAAAACCCTAAATCTGGTTCATACTACCACCGCGACCAACGCGTTAATCAATGTTTATTATTTAAAAATGGACCTCAAACCGCACAACCATACCAACCCCCCCTCGATTTATGGATTCCTTTAATATTTTGGTTCAATCTATACCCCGAACAATCACTTATCTCTGGCGGTATCATCTCATTACAACAATATATTGAAATTGAACTTAACTCACTTAATAATATCATCGAAGCTATCGATTCTAACGATCGCATCATCCCTATCCCCAATAACATTTCATTTGGCATCGAAAAAATCGAACTATACTCTAAAAACATTTACCTCGACCCCGAAATCAGCGATTTATTTAAAAACCGTCCATCCCTTAGCCTAATACGTCTACATAAACAACAAGAAATCACACTCAATACACCATCCAAAAGCCTACTCATCAACAACCTTAAATTCCCTCTTGAATATATGTATATTGGCGTACAACCCTCCAGCAATAACCGCAAATTCACCGAATGGCCACTATACTACTCACGCATACTCCAAGAAGTTTCACTCCCCGCCACCATCATCAACCCCGCCACATGGCCCGTATTACAAATCGTATCACGCACTGGCACCTTTTACGATCAAAAACCATGCATTAATGATTTATCCATCATCGCACATACCACCAACATATACAAAAATATCCCCATCAACTTCTTCAACAAATACACCACTTGGAACTACGACTCCATCACCACCACCGATGACTCCGGCGCCTACTTCATACCATTCTCACTCCACTGCGACATCTTCCAACCCTCCGGCTATATCCAACTAAGCAAAATTCGCGAATTCCGTCTTGAATATTCCAGCGACGATATTTCACAACTTAATCCATGCAATATGTACATAAGCGGCACCGCACTTAATTTCCTATCTATTGATGCCTCCGGCAATGCCCTTATAAAATTTGCCACTTAAAATATAGCACTTACAAATATAAAATTTATTTTTTTTTAATTAAATAGAAAAAATCATATAATTAAATAGAAAAAAAACATATAATGAATCATCATGAACTTACATTAACAAATGTTAATGAACTTACATTAACAAATATTAATGAACAAATTGATGAAATTGATCGATATATGGAAAATATTGAATCAATTACATCTACACCCATGAATTCCGAATCTATATCACAAGCCAATAATTTTAAAAATTACCTAATTTCAACTTATATCCAACCCGATTTTATAATTGAATTTTGCTTCATATTATCATATGAAAAATTTCAATCTGGCAAATTAAATGTCTATTCTAATTTCGACAACCCATACGTTGCTTTACATAAATCTCTTTTAAATGTATTAAATGTATCTTTAGACTTATCTATTTATAATTTATTTACAATCAACAAAATCACAAATGATCAAAAAATAACACTACAAATTGTACCAGTTGATTTTAATCAACCACCACCACTCATAATAATTTTCCTTCCTAATTTTCTTGACATACATCAAAGCAAAAACTTAATTGCCGAATGGTCCATATTTTCCGATATGATTGTTGACTAATTTATTTATTAATTTAAATTAAACCTAAAATGAATAATTATATAGTTTAAAATGAATATACCTAATATTACTGATGACAATTTGAGCCAATTACCTCTACATGATTCAAATGGCAAAATTATATATATTATTGAAGAAAAACCTCTTGGTGATGATTCCACCATAACCGTGACTGCATCAAAAATCGACATTTCAAATCCCAAATTAACTGATATCCTTGCCAACTACAAAAAATCAATTGAACTTTTATTCGAATATTTAACCGAAAAACATAATGCTTCCCAATTATTGTTACATACTACTATTCATAACTCCGATATGATTATCTACAATATAACTATTTCAATCGACAACACCACCCTAACATTTAACACTTCCGATCGCGATGATTTACTCGACACCTTTTTCCTCAACAAAATTCCCATAATATATCAAAATAACTTAAATAACTGCATTCGATTTGCTAAAACTTATACCATGAAAAACACAGTTGATTCCTTACTACTCCGTTCTACCATCAATAATAGCCATATTCTTCGTATTCCTAATAAAAATATTGATTTAATTAATGAAAAAATAACATCCCAACTTGATTACTTAAACCGCATTGCTATGAGTTATTTCAACAATAACCGTCTATCCAAATTATCAAACAAATTTGGAAAAATTACATCTAAATCCCGCGATAACTTTATTAACTTACTATGCAAAGATGTCTCTGAAAATATTTCTCAAGATTTGAAATTTACAACCGTCTTCAATGAATTAACTAAAAATCACCAAGATTCAATCACTTCCAAATATAAAATATTTGCCACCAACCTCATTGACACACATTTAAAAAAATAATAACTGTGCATATACATTTATTTTTTTAATTATATATATATATATATTATTAATGGCAAACTCTTTTCTTAATAAAAACATTATAACTATAATTATTATTGTAATTATAACTATAACAATAATATACTCTTTACTTTGTGGACACTCCACTGATACTACTAACCGCACTAACTCATATAAATTTCTATCCAAATCATCTGGCATCAACGATACTAAATCTAAAACTGCCAAAAAATACTCATCTAAAATTAAGAAAAAAACATCCAAAGATGACTTTCTTACCACACGTGTTGAACACTTAAACGAACACAACCATAATATTACACCCAATGTTATTAATGGATACACCACTACATTACAACGTCTTCTACATGAAGACCCAGACGACGTTACTACCGTTGGCAAAACTAATGCCAATGACCCCAACATACCCACCCGCGATTTTATTATTAATGCCATTGATACTGTAAATGAACAACTCCGCCCTATTACCACTTTACCACATGTACAAAATGAACTAATTATTCAAAATGACCTATTTGCACAAAATGATCACAATGATCAAAATGATGTAGATATTTTTAATTTTGTTATATTTGCCGATCAAATATTGCCAATTGTTAGAAATCAAACCATATCTGAAATTAAACATGAAGCTAAAACTGTTTCTGATAATAAAGAACAAGCTATTACACACTACCTTGAACACTCCAAAACACATACTAACGATCCACAAAATACACATGACACCCAAGTCAACACCGATATCAAACACACATTTGATATTATCTCTAATGATAGCATCCCTTTCAATAATGCTAAAACTGACATTATATCTTTCATTACAAAATCAAAATTAACTAATACCGAAAAACACAATGCGACTAAAACACTTGACTATATCGATAAATATAATCGACATGTATCCGTTCTTAATTCCAATGAACAAAATGTTCTATCACGCGTATGGGGCCGAACCTATGCTAAAGGCAATGAAGCCAATTCACACATTATGCGCGAAAATATCATTAAAGCTTTATCTGATTCCGTTGAAAATGACTCTGTTTTATGTCCTAATGGTGTTACATCACGTTTACTTGAAGCACCTGTATTACTTGATAAAAATGAAGATGTTGGTAAAATAAATACATTTGAAACCCTAAAAAATATGATTTTTGATAAAGCACATGTTATGATCAAACAAGAAATTGAAAATGCTAAAAAATCCGACAACGAAAAAATATTTGCCATTGGCATGTACTATGAAAACCCTGACCTCCCCATCGACGACACCACTCTACAACAATTCGAACAAAATTTAAAAAATAAATTAGATACATTACTCGCCGATGAAACAAAAACACACCATATCTCCCCACACAATATGGACATCATCCGCACCCAACTCCATGCTGCTATTTAAAATACTAAAATTAAAATATTTTTTATCTTTTATTAATACATTTTCGATTTATTAATTATATCCACTATTTCTTTATCCGAAATATTTATCATTATTTCTTTCCCAATTATAAATAATGCATTTATTCCAATATTATACTGTTTTAATCCAATACACGAATTTAAAAACAATTCTCTATTATATATATTGATTAATTCAATTACTTTTTCGTCTTCGCACGCTATTGCACCATGTAATGATGTTTGACCATTTTTATCTTTTATATTAGGATTAGCACCATATTTAATAAGTAATTCAACAATATTTGGGGTTTTATTTTCAGCTGCAATATGTAATGGAGTATAACCATTAATATCTTGTATATTAGGATTAGCACCATATTTAAGAAGTAATTCAATTATTATTATATTTGCATTATTTAATATAGCAATATCCAATGGAGTATCACCATAGTTATTTTTTATATTAGGATTAGCACCATATTTAAGAAGAAATTTAACGATAGATATTCCTTTTGTTCCATCAAACTTGTCAATAGCAATATGTAATGGTGATTCGCCAAACTTATTTTTTATATTAGGATCAGCACCATATTTAAGAAGTAGTTTAATATATTTTGCATTTGATCTTTTTTTATCAACTGCATTATGTAATGGTGTTTCGCCATATTCATTTTTTATATTAGGATCAACACCATATTTAAGAAGTAGTTCAATTATTTCTATATTTGGCCTTTTTTCTTCAATTGCATATTCTAATAGATTGTAGGTATCATGCTTTATTCGAATATTAGGATCAGCACCATATTTAAGAATCAATTCAACAATATCTATTTGTTTATATATAATCGCATATTCTAATGGAGAATATCCATATTTTTTTGGTGATTTATTAACATCAGCACCATGTATAATAAGTAGTTTAACAATTTTTGTTGTTTTTTGTTCAAGTGCAATATGCAATATATTATCATGTTTATTTTGTATATTAACATTAGCACCATGTTTAAGAAGTAATTCAACAATATCTGTATTTTTATTTTTAACTGCAAAATACAATGGCGTATTACCATTTTTATCTTGAATATTAGGCTTAGCACCATGTTTAAGAAGTAAATCAATAATATGTTCATTTAGTTCTATATTAACAATAGCTACATGTAATGGAGTTTGGCCATTTTTATCTTGAATATTAGGATTAGCACCAATATCAAGAAATAATTTAACTAAATTATAGTTATTTATAACCGAAAATAAGTCATTACTATAATCTACAAATACTGTAGACATTGTTCAATTGTTTTATTATAAAAAATAAAATACATTCAATTTTATTTTATCTTTTATCTTTTATTAATACCAGTTGATGCCAATTTATCTGCTACCTCATTACCAAACCATAAAAACCATTCATATGTACCCCTGATTGGTTCCTTTATATGACTGTTTACATGCTTTACACCAAATATCGTTTTTTTCCTTAATTGATTTACCACATCCATCATTGGCGAAATAATATCTAAATTTTTTTTCGACTCCAATTTACCCTTTGATACCCATGATGCGTACCATTCTGAAATTATTTTTAATGAATACTCTGAATCTGATATTAATTTTATATTTATATTATTTGCATTATTACCATACTTATCCTTTACTATTACCTTATCCGATATCATATCTACTATCTTATTTATTTCTAATAACCCATTATAAATCCCATTTAACTCACCTCTCTGATTTGACGGATGTGCCTCCACCGTCCTTACAACATTACCATTATTCCATTTTGATATAGGCAAATCCCCTACTATATAATATCCCCATCCTGCTGTACATACTTCTGGTACATTATTATTCTTTGCCGCCCCATCCGTAAATATATGTATAATTATATCCTTTGAATTAACCATATCTTTCGATTTCATCATATCCTTTGATACCATTTTATAAAATACATCAAATGATACTGGCAACTGATCTACCAACTGTATTTGTAATTGTGAATTTGCCTGTAAATTTGATTGTAAATTTGATTGTGATTGCGAATTTGAATTTGCCTGTAAATTTGATTGTAAATTTGATTGTGATTGCGAATTTGAATTTGCCTGTAAATTTGAATCATCATTTATAGATTCATTTAGTTCATTCTGAACATCATTTATAGATTCATTTAGTTCATTAATATGTTCTTTCAGAACATTAACATCATCATTAATTGTATTATTAATATTAACATCATAATTTGGATCCCAGTTTATTGGTGTTTTATTTTTACTGATTAAAATTTTATTGGCTTTAGTGAAACAATCGCAATACTTGAAATTATCTGGATGTTCTATATTATTAACACTATATAACGATGAAGGATGACCCCATGTTAATACTGTACTTGATGGATTTACAATAAATTTCCTCTTTTCAATTGCCTCATCACCTAACAATATATAAATATATGTAGATTTATCAAATTCTTTTATAAGTGCATCCGTATAATTATTCCAAAACTTATGCTTACTTGATCTTCCAATTAATGTTGTTAACGTTGAATTTAACATCAATACACCTTGCGATGCCCATTTTTCTAGATTTCCATGTGTTGGCTTCTCTCCCATCAATTTATTATTCATCAGACATTTATAAATATTATGTGTAGATGGCGGTATTGGTTGATTTTTTGGTACTGAAAATGCATATCCCGTTGCTTGTCCAGAACGAGGAAATGGATCTTGTCCGATTAAAATCACTTTAATTTCATGAATATTTTTAAAACACTCAAAAATATTTTCAATAGGCGGTGTTATATTTTCTAACCCATGATTACATATCTCTTTCTCCAATAATGATAATGCTATTTTAAGCTCATCTCTCAACTTAAACCCAATTATATCCTTATATTTTTTATCTATATTTTTAAATGTTTTTTTCAAAATTTCTAATTCTAACATTTTTTATTTTTATATTTTTATTTTTATATTTTTATTTTTATTTTTATATTTTTATTTTTATATTTTTAGTTTTAAATTTCAATTTTTTTTTCAATTTTTTTAATTCAATGAAAAAATTAAAATGATGATTTAAATTACTATGTGATTATATTTTCTAATAATATATATGATATGTGTATGTTACTTAGTGTTAATTTATTTATAATTTATAATTAGTATGTGTATTGAAACCTTTCTAAAATATATAGTTATTATACTATTGATTTTAACAATCATTTATTGTTTTAATGACTATATGTCTGAATCATTTGTTAATAAAGAAGATCGTGTTATAGATATTGCTAATTGGTTCAAAAAAACACCTCGCATCAATTATAGTTTTTACAAAAAAACTGTTGACGATTCCGATATTGTTGAATATAATGCTGCCAAACAATTACATAAATCAGGCACTTTAACCTCTGAAAATTTACTTAATAAAATTTAAAAAAAAAAATAAAATAGCAGAAAAACATTTTTTTTTGATTATTTTAAAATTGAAAGTTATTATCAGTATTTATTATAATTTATCATTTTAAAAAACTAGGTGAAAGAAAATGGCTGCTATTGCACCAAAACCGAAAGTAACAAAAAAAGTAAAAACAGTGGCGGCTAAAATTCCAATCACGCCACAAAGTAATGATTGGGTTGATAATGTATTTACAGAAACCACTCCTATTTTACTTGATGAAAAATTCAGTAAAATCGAAACTCCCAGTGATTTTAAACTTAAACTTTATGCTCACCAAGAAACATCATTAAAAGCTTTATCTGATTTGGAAAACAAACGATATGTTAATGTCGAAAATCAACAAAGCTCACGAATTGAAATTATGGAAACAACTGCCTGCATTTTAAGCGAAAAACTTGGAAGTGGCAAAACAATTATTATACTTGCATTAATTTGCTATAAACCACATCCAATCCCATTTCCTGAAAATATTAACATTCCTAATTTTAAACCATTTACTTCTTATACTAGATATCTTTCATATGAGACTACTAATACAATAAACTCACATTCTAATATTTCTATGACCTTTAACAGCATGCTTCATCCTAATGCTATTGTTGTTGGAAAATCCGTTATTAAACAATGGGAATATGCCATTACCAAATTTACAAACAAAACATACTTTATTGTTTGCGACCAATATTCTTTGAATGATTTTTACAAATTGTACCGTCACAATAATATTAACTATTATGATATTATCCTCATTAAAAATGGCACTGTCTCTAATTTCTACCTAAACCACGAAACACCCAGCAGTCATAATACCTTACGTAGTATCCCAGATGTTATCGCTCAAATGTGCTATAATACACCATTTGCTCGCGCTATTTACGATGATTTCGATACCATTAATATCCCCAATACAGCCGTTAAAATCAATGCTTTGTTTACCATTTTCGTATCCACTACATGGAATCATACTGGCACATCTTATATGGAATCATTACCTTTAAAGAAACAATATGATTCCCCTATTAACCTAATTTCCGACATGTTCTTTAAACGACGATTACTTGATGTATTCCACGACCAACACATTAATAATATTTTTAATGTACGCAATAAAAGCGAATTTGTTAAAGAATCTATTAATATTCCTACTTATACTACATACAAATGCGTATATGTTAATCCCAATGATAACTTTATCTCACTTATGGGAAATCTTGGCGCCAATGAACTCGCCGAAATGCTAAATGGTGACGCCATTCGTACTGCCGCCAATGCTATTGGTATTACAGCTTGCTCGCCATTTGAAATTTTCAAAAAACTGCTTAATAATAAATATACTTTATACATGGAATATAAAACACAAGTTAATGTTTTAACCAACTACAATACCTATATTAGCAAACTACCACCTATTATCACTCAACCTGTTGATGACAACCATAAACCACGTAACAATCATACAGATAGTGAAATTAAATCTATCATTGACAAATTACTTAAAAACGCTAATTCACTTTATAAAAATCCTAAATTCGATACTGAATATACTTCTATCAATTTACAAAAAGCCATCACTGAATGTCTCACCGACATTACACAAAAATCCGAAATTAGCGGCATTGAAATCAACCGCATGAAACAAAACTTGAAAGAACAAATGTGTGTTGTTTGCAAAATGGATACTGCCGGCGATGTCGACATTATGATCCCACGTTGCTGCTCTAACATTATTGGATCCGATTGCTTCAAAGTTACAGGCGAATCATGCAAATGCCCTGGTTGTGGTCTCAAAATTTCCATCAAAAATGATATAGTTTACATCAACCATGACTTTGATGTACAATCACTGCTTACAGCCAATGGCGACGAAATCATTGAAAAAGAACCCGAACCCTTAAATACTGAGACCACCAATCAAAAATTACTTGCCTTATACGATATTATCAACCAAAAAATTCCTAAAAATACCAAACCTATCAAAATCAATTATAATACCGTCATCGAAGGATCCACTACAATTAAGGATACCAACCCACTCACCAAAATCTTACTATTTGCTAATTATTCCGAAACTCTAGAAATGATCGACAAATTCCTTAAAGGACGCAATATTCCATTTATCCATCTCCAAGGAGACTATAAACAAATTGCATCTTCTATCGACCAATTTCGAACATCACCTATCCCCATTCTACTTATCAATTCTCAACAAATTTGCGCCGGCCTCAACATCCAATTTGCCACTGATATTGTATTCTTCCATAAACTAAACAATACCCATATTGAAGCCCAACTAATTGGACGCGCCCAACGCATCGGACGTACTAGTAATCTTAAAATTTACTTCCTCCTATACACATCCGAAGCACAACTACTTTAATTAATTAATAAATTTTCATATAAAATTTTATTTTTTTAAATTTTATATAAAGTCATAATAGATAAATTACTACTAATATTTACTGTATTTTCACCCATATCGCAGAAAAATACTATTATTGATGTTTGATCTGATCTTTCCAATAATTCTACAATTTGGTTTTTTTCTTTTTCTGCCAACCTCATTTTCTTAAACTTCTCCTTATTTGTCCAATACGACGTATATTTATTATTAACATTAAACTTATGCACAACAAACATCCCACTACCATCTTTGTTCCTAATATTATTCAATAATTCCAAATGCAACCTTTTATAATTAGCATTCACCCAATTCGTATGCTTTATATTCCTCTTTATATTACCATCATCTGTTAACTTATCCTTTTTTACTTCATCCGATTCAATAATCATTAATGGCATTAATACATTTATGTTCCCATCTTCCCCACCCCTTATAAATTCTTCATTTTGATCATTTTGAACATTTATATTTTCATTTATATTTTCATTCTGATCATCCATGATTAATTTTTACAAATATTATACAAATATTATACAAATATTATACAAATATTTTACAAAATCTATTTATATTTATATTTATCTATATTTATAATTTACAATTACTACCTTAATATATTTATACTAATATATAATGAACTAATGTCAAATAATAAATTCAATTCAATTAAAGCATATTTCGATAACAATGCTACCACCATTATGCCCAAAACCGTTATCGATGAAATCATTTCATGGACCAATATGGGCAACCCATCTGCCGACTACTGCAATGCCCAACGCTGCCGCACACTAATACAAAACTTCCGCGAATATGTTGCCAAACTTGGCAAATTTAAACTCTCCCTTGGCGATGAACCCGAAATTACCCCTGACCATTACCGCGTTGTACTAACTAGTGGCGCCAGCGAATCTAACTCCCTCATCATCCGCTCTATTGTTGACTCCTATATCCACAATACAAACTCCATACCACATATTATTACCTCCCAAATTGAACATAAATCCATCTTAAACACCCTCGAACAACTTGAAAAAGAATCCCGCGCCACCGTTACCTATATTAAACCCAACTCCCTCGGATTCATACTCCCATCCGATGTTGAAGATGCCCTTAAAAACAACAATAATAAAGCACTATGCACTATAATGGCCGCTAATAATGAAACCGGCGCTATTAATGAATACTCCAAAATCGCCAAACTATGCCACCGATATGACACCCCCTTCCACACCGATGTTGTCCAACTATATGGAAAACAAATGATATTCCCCAACAAAGAAGAAATCGATTCCTATTCCATATCATTCCATAAACTACACGGACCCATTGGCATTGGACTACTTATTATTAAAGAAGAACTTATACGTGGCTACAAACTATGTGGCCAAATTGGCGGCACCCAAAACAATGGATTTCGCGGCGGTACCATCAATATCTGCGGTGCAGCTGGTGCCTTTGCCGCTATGCTATATACCTTCAACTCACGTGCTATAAAAAACGATAAAATGAAAAATATCAAAAAACACATCATTGAACAAATATCTTTACGCATGCCCACACAAATGTACCGCGACTACCTTATCTCACAAACTAAATCCAAACCTAAACCCGCCATGGAAATTATATTTATATCCAACGCCGACGATCAATACCTCCCCAACACCCTCCTATTCTCCGTTGTTAAACGCACACTCCCCGCCATGTGCAATGGCAAACTCAAAAAACACCTATGCGATAATGGCATTATCATATCTATCGGTTCTGCATGCAACACCGACAATATCAAAGCATCCCACGTTTTATACGCCATGAATGCCGACCAATACATCCTTAAAGGCACCATCCGCGTCAGCCTCGACGACGAATCCACCATTGACGAAGCCAATATCTTCGTTAAAGAACTCATCCTATACCTCAACAAAATCAATAATTAAAAAAAAATTGAATTCAATCTACCATTAATTACATTAACATCAATTAATTACATTACCATCAATTAATCAAATTAACAAATCAACAAATCATCAAAACATGTCAACTATATGCAATCACAAAAAACCCGATGGTACTATTTGCAACTACCCCATCACCAATTCAAAATTCACCAAATGCACCAAATGCTTTTACAAATATTCCTTACCCACAACTTTTCGTATTTCACTCGACACGATTAATGCCACTCCAGTTCAATGTACGTATTTCGATCCAAATGGACGCTGCACAAATCACATTCACGAAAAATTAGCTGTGTGCTACGATCACCGTCATTGTATTAATAAATGCAAATATTCTTACTATGACCATACTATATGCAATGCTCCATGTGCATACAAATACACAACTTGTTTGCACCACGTTGAAAAAATGCGCAGCAAACAATACTATTCAAATACAACTTACACCCCCAAAAATTACAAACAAAAAGAATCCAAACAAAATGATTCCAAAAACATTGATTCCAAAAACATTGATTCCAAAAACATTGATTCCAAAATTTCCAAAAACATTGATTCCAAAAACATTGATTCCAAAAACATTGAACCCGGGGAAATTGTACCTGATTATATTGCTCTCAGTGCTGGATTTGGTGATACAAGTCAACAAAATAGATATTTCATTAATACATCAGGGAACAACAAAGATGATATTTATGAAGAATTTATTGCACATAGCAATATTAAGATTGGAAAAGAATCGAATGGAACTCAAGTGATTGGAAAAGAATCGAATGGAACTCAAGAGATTGGAAAAGAATCGAATGGAACTCAAGAGATTGGAAAAGAATCGAATGGAACTCAAGAGATTGGAAAAGAATCGAATGGTAAACGACAAATTGACAATTCATTTGAAGATCCCAACAAACGATCTCGATCTGTTAGTGTTGTTAGTCATGATGTGAGTAATCATGAAATTAAACATGATGCTGATCTTCTTCAATCGTTGAGTAGCCAACTTAATTCATCTAAAATTGAAAATGCTAATTTGCATGATCAAATGATAAAACAACAAATTGAAAATGCGTTTCTTCGATCTCAAAACGAAAAAAATATTAATCAAATCGAATTATTGCAGAATGAAATTGATGTATTGAAAAATTTCAATTTGCATCTTAGAACGAATCAAATGTTGACTGAACATAGAATTAAATCAAGTCCAAACAACATAATCAATTACTTGCATTAATTATTTTTTTTTAAATTTGAAATTATATTATTTTTAAATTATTGAAGTAAAAAAATGAATACAAAGAATTCAATTGATAAATATATTAATTCTCTTAATTCAGTAGAATTACAAGACATTATTAAAAAATCAGTACTTGATTATTGTTTCCATAATATTTCATATCTTAATATTTGTCTTATGTATGAAAATGGTATTTCACCTGATGAGATTCGATATGCACTTGATCATGGCGCACCATTTGATTCAAATATCTATTCGCATATTATTAATAATAAATTTGTAGATTCTAATATTTCATTACTACAACATCTACATGTTTATGCTAATGGAACTGAAAAAATAGGAGGATTCCGCATTATGCAGATTAAATATTTCCATAGAATACATTTATTTCCTCATGTTTTCTTTCGCCTATATATTAATGAAATCTACTACATTAAAAAAACACAAAAAACTACCCTATTCTTAGAATTCTTTAATTATGGTAATAATGATCTTATCATGTATTTGCTAAATGAAGGCGCTAACCCACTTCTTATTCTACCTCCTAAAAAATATTACTTTACTGACCATACTAAAAATAATAAAAATGATACTAAACACACTAATCGTATCCTTGAATATTTTCATATTTGCATTCAATTTATTATAATTCAAACATATAATTTAATCAAAAACGAACATTTACTAAATAATGATAATTTAATCAAAAATGAAAATATCAAATATGAACATAATAATTATGACATCAAAAACAATTATGACTACATTTATAATCAATTATTACAAATTCCCAATATTCAATATTTTTCAGCTCCCCATCTTAAATACATTATTGAAAATTACACAAATATTAATATTCAAAATCCTATTGAATATTTCACCACCGATTTCCTTCAACATTTTACTATCAATTAAGATTTATAAAAAATATAAAAAAAATAAATTTTAATCTTTTTATATTTTTATATTTTTTATATTTTATATTTTTATATTTTTTATATTTTTATATTTTTTTTTATATTTTTTTTTATATTTTAATCATTTTATATTTTAATCATTTTATATTTTAAGCTACAACAGGCGCTTCAACTTTAGCTGATTCAGCTTTAGCAGATACAGCCAATGACTCCTTATTATCACGCCATTGGTTAAATTCCTGTACCTTAGCTTCAACATACTTATTAAGGTTATTATAAGAACTAGTCGCATAATCAACCTTAACATAAGCAACAAGCACTTCCTTATCTCCCTTAACAGCAGTATCCTTATCAGTATGTTTCTGCATTTCCTTGACATATTCAATGGTATTAGTAGCAACATGACCATCGTTCAACGCCAATTGAACAGCATACATAACCATATCGGAATCCACGGTTTTCGCTCCCTTAACTTCAAGCAAAACACGCAACATTACACACAAACGTTGAATAGTACTAACAACCAAATCATTCATGAATACAATCGTATCGCTTGCAACACGCATTGTCTTATATTCGGCAAATTCAAGCTTAACAGCCGTGAACACTTTCGAAATATAAGAATTAAATTTACTACGATCAGTCAACGATCCCTCAGCTTTAGGCGCATCATCAGATGTCTCAACAGGTTCTTCCGAAGCATCACCTGCATCTTCCTCAGGAGATCTAACAACTGGTTCATCAGACTCCTTCAATGCATCCACAAATACGGGCAAATTCTCATACAATGCAGCCACGGCACTTTTACCACTGCTAGCCAAAATATGCTTTTTAGTTACAGTCTTCTTATCTTCAGCATGCAAAGCATGGTTCATTCCTTCATGCGCAATTCCACGCACCATATAATCCAAGACCAAAGCCATAACCGTAGGCGAAATGTCAGCAAATCGCGTCTTAGCTCGAGTAAGAGCATGACACTTATCATCAAGTTCACTCTTCTTTACCGCATCCTCAATTTTAGTCGCTTCTTCTTTTACCAAAGCCAATTCAGCATCCAACACTCCATTAATATAACGATTGATATGCAACTTCACACGACTAGGCGGAAACATCAATCCAATCGCATCACTACCACGCTTGCTTTCATCTTCATGATCTGCCTCGCCATCCACTTTAGGCTCCACTTCAGCAGCGACCGGCTCCTTGACCTCCTTCGCAACCTTTTTCTTCTTCTCAACTGGTTCCTTTTCAGGCGTAGCCTTTTCAACAACTACTTTTTCAACAACAACCTTTTCAGCCACCTTTTTCTTCTTCTCAACTGGTTCCTTTTCAGGAGTCGTCTTTTCAGCAACTACTTTCTTAGCAGCAGGAGCTTTTTCAGCGACAGGTTCCTTAACAGGAGTCTTTTTAACGGCTTTCTTCTCTACGACAACAACATCTTGAGTATCCTTTTCAACGGTAGTAACTTTAGCTTTAGGAGGCATTTTGTAAAATAATTAAATTAATGTAAATTAATGTAAATCAATTATAGTTTATACGGGTTTATTCTTTAATATATAATTTATAATTCAATTTTTTTTATTGATGGCTGTTAATATGCATTCCGCAGTAATTTGAATTTTTCATATGTTGTTTCTTACATGTCCTACCTGAAATCGAATCTAATACATGTTTACACAATTTTTCTAATTCTGGATTATTATTATCATTTTTAGTTTTACTCGATAATTCAGATACATTCGTCAATAATTTAACATCATCTTCTACACTCTTCGTATGCACCGGTCCCATTAAATCATTCACATAATTATTCACTTTATTTACATTACTTACTTTACTGTTTACATTGTCATCTTTATCCTCTTCTTCTATAAAACTTCCACTTATATCATCTTCCGATTTATATTCTTCATCATTAGATTCTTCATTATTAGATTCTTCATCGTCAGATCTACTCTCGTCATTACTATTCTTTTTTATTTCAATAATTCTCCTTGTCTCAATATATTCCTTTAATGATTCATTTTTATTTTGTTCATTTTTATTTTGTTCATTTTTATTTTGTTCATTTTTATTTTGTTCATTTTTATTTTGTTCATTTTTTACCAATTCATTTTTAATTTGTTCATTTTTAACAGGTTTATCATCTTTAGTCTTTGCAGAATTTTCCATTGTTATAATTTCATTCAGTTCATCCATCGATACCGAATTGACTAATTCATCATGATAAGATACCGCTGGTTGCTGTTTCTTATTATTAGATACATTAAATTTATTTACACTATCTGAATTTACATGTTTATGATCTATATTTATATGTTTATTATTTGATTCCAATCTGATATAAAATATATAATAAAATATTAATAATAATACAATAATAACCAATATTGCTATAATAACAAACTTATACCTCTTGACAACACCTAAAAAACTCGTATCCTTCACTTCTACCACACTCGTAATATCTTTTACTTTCTTAACATTTTCATTATTTACCACTGGTGCTTTATTCTTATTATCCGGAATATCAATAACATGATCATTTAAATCATTAACATTGTCTGACTTCTTTACTTTAGTAGGGATATTTACCTTTTTAATGGTATTTCCTTCTGAAATGATCTTTTTCTGCATCTCAATGTTTGCCGGCTTAAAATCAGCATGCCTCAAATTTGGCGTTACTGTAACAACATCATCTTCTAAATTACTCATATTTTTTAAATATAATTATAAAGATAAAAACATATATATATAGTTTATTTATTATTTAATTTAAACTTCAACAATTAAATATCATGTCCACTAATATTTTAATCAATAACAGCACTATTCTTTATAAACACTTTTCTGATCTATTTTCAATTACTTCCAAATATATTGAAAAACATACCGACTATGATAATATTCCCACACAAATTAAACAAATCGACAATTTTTGTAAAGATATTAAATCAATAACTGAAAAAAATGAAAAAAATGAAAAAAATGAAAAAAATGAAAAAAATGAACTTAATGAAAAAAATGAACTTAATTTATCTGCTTATATTAATATATTTAAACTATTTGATGATATTTATACTATTAGTGATGAATTAAACAAAATATTTTATCATATTGTTCCAATTGCATCTAAAGGCAACTCCGAATCATTCATTACAAACTTATATACGATTCTTGAAACTAATGAATTAATATTAAATAAATGGATTACACATTATGTTGATACTGCAAAATATATAATGAATATTTTACACCTACCTATTGATTCTGATTTTAAAAATACCATTATCAACTCACCCATGAATGAATTAAGTATCCAACTTGCTAAATTAAACATAAATTCATTTCAAGGTTCCTTTCGCACACAACTACTTTCTAAAATTGAACAATGGAAAGATTCCACCTTACAAACTCCTCCTATTACAAATGAACTAATACTAGATAAAATTGTATCTACTAATATCAAATATATATATTCTAGCCGCTATGATTTAGTCCCTATTGACGAATTTCTCCCAGCTCATATTATATTTAAAAAACACGACTGCGAATTCAACGACTCTAAATCAATCATCGACAATTTTAAAAATTTTAAACACTCATTCATTCTATTTTATAATCCCCAACACAATATTATCCAATATAATTTACTACCACTTATTGATTCCAATTATATCAATAAACACCACTTAAACACAACAAAAAATGCCCCTATCAATAATACTATACTTAAACGCTTTATGAACATTAAAAAATACACCGTTGAATCCACACAACCATCCCCATATAACTTAATATATCATATTAATTCAACAATATTACCCGATAAAATATTTGTTTTTGAATATCAAGGCAATGACTTACTAATCGAACTTTCACAAGATATCCAATTAGACCATATTACCCTTAATTCCGCTACCTTTATAATTAACAATGCACGCACCAACCGCATATTTAACTACAATGACATTCTTGAACAAGAAATTATATCACATAACACACTCGACACCATTAAACACTTACGCTTAGACTTTGAACAATCTATACAAATATCACTTGACATTATATCCGAAAAAATCACCACCCATATCCACAATGCCATCTACAAAAAACTATCCAATAAAAATAAATTCCCATATAATAAATACCAATTTGTTAACTTACTCATTGATTCCAACTATCTTATCGACTATGCTATTCTTTACTCCCTTGAATATACTATATTCACTACCAATTCTTATACCGACCTTGATAATGATTCTGACTCTGATTCTGAGTCAGATTCTGACTCAAATGACACCACACCATACGAAATTAATATTCAGAATGTTCAAAATATAAATGAAAATATAAATGAAAATATAAATGAAAATATTATCACCGAATCTAATATTTCTTATATCGTTGCTATGAAAGATATTATCCATGAATTTAAACGCGAACTACGTAATTCTTTACGCACCATTAATGTCCCACAATCATATTTCGACGGTCTCAATCAAAACGAATTCAAAACATTCATTCTTGACTCTTACGCATCTGCCATTAATACCACAGTTCATTCTCTCAATAAAGGTCAACAATCATGGGACAATATTACTAAATCACTCAAAAATTACATATTACCTCGATACTCTAACATATTAACTACATTATAAATAATACAATTTAAAATGAATCAAATATATTAATTTTAAAATTAATTAATTATTTTTAAATTACAATTAAACAATTAATTCTATATAAAATATAATTTGAATTTTTATATCATTAATAAAATTTAATAAAATTTAATAAAATTTAATAATGGACAATATACTTGATAATGCTTTAGATGATTCTGAATCAAATTCAGACACCGATTCTAATTCATCACATAATATCATCACTACTACTAATAAAAAACAAACACCTAAAAATGAACATAATAATAATGACCAAAATGAACATATTAATAAACAAAATGCTAAACGACGCGTTGGTCGTCCATGCAAAACCAAAACTGATAGTTTTGAACCTATCTGCGGTATAGTTAATACCCCTAAAGATAATAATAATGCCATGGAATTAATCTGCCGCGATCCTAGTATTTTTAAAAAAATAATTGGCTTATTAAAAAATTACCAAGTTCAAGATGTTGAATTTGTATTTAAACCCGATTCCATATCCATTGCTACTCAAGATCACTCCAAACACACCATGATATTTACCAATTTTGATTGCAATAACCTATATTGGTATTTTCTCGATAAAACTAAAAATATTAATAAAAATAATAATAACATTCATGTATGCGTCGCACGCATTGACTTAGACGAAATATTCAATTCTATTGATAAAACATACGACACCATTATGATGTGGATCACCCATACTGATATGAACAGTAAACTCAATATACGTTTACACCATGTACCCCATGATAATAATCAAAATTTCGTCGTACCAATTAAAGTGTTCAAAAGTACTTTAAACAAACCTAATACCAATACAAAAAATATATATCCAATTCGATTTAGCATTTCCACTAAAGTATTTAAACAATTAATTGAAAAAATGTCCAAACTATTCACTATCATTACCATTAAAAAAGAAAGCCAAGAATCCTCACTCACCTTTGAATCCAAAATCGAACATGGCAAAGAAATGGAAGTCGTCTTTAAAAATCCCGAAAAAATTATGCTCAAAGATTACACTAACCCCGACGACATTATATCCGTCGATGTTATGGCCGAACATATCAACATTCTATCCAAAACCACTATGGGAGACTATGTCAATATATGGATCGACAATAATGAAGACATCCTCTTCCAACTTACACTCTCCGAATCATTACCCCCCTATACCGAACTATGCTTCATCCAAGTTTTTACCAAAACCATTGGCAATAACTCCAAACCATAAATTTAAAAAATCTATATTTTTATTTTTTGTATTTTAATATAATTGATATTTTTATAAAAATTATAACATAGACATAAAATGTCACATACCAACATCACCGACTATATTGTTGATGCCGATACTACCAATAATATTGACTACTTTACAGAAAATGATACCATAACAAATACAAATACTGATACTTTTATCAATACTGATACTGATACTTTTATCAATACTGATACTTCACCCATTGATAACGTACATTCTTACTACTCATACGACATGGATGAAAATATTTCCATAGAACCATTTGATCTAAACTTATTTCATGATGTTATTTTTGACCATAATGATATTAATAATGATATTAATAATGAAAATGAAAATATTGAAAATATTGAAAATGAAAATATTGAAAATATTGAAAATATTGAAAATTTCATTACAGGCGGCTTTACTTTAAATAACACTTCATCCAATGATATTAATCATCAAAATGAACATATTAATGATGTTAAACAAAATATCGTTACACAAATACATACCAAAATAGTCCCCGAGACTATATCAGAATGTTCCATTATTAATAATAATTCTTCAACATGCAGTGATCATAACACTATTATAAAAATCAAAGAAGCCTTACAAATTAATAAATCATCACCTGATGAGATTATTGAATCTGCTAAAAATATTACCCAATGTGATACAGAACGATGTGTTTTAACTTCCGACAAATTATCAAATGTATTATCCGATACTGAAATAAAAACTGAACTAAATAATAATTTTAAGCTTCCAGGCCCAACAGGCATTGAATTACTAAATAATTTTAATATCGACCGTTCACTTCTCCAATGGCAACTTAAATTTCCCAAATTTTATGCCTATAATTTTAATATGCGCGATTATAAAAGACAAAATGACACCTTAGCTACCGTTAATATACATACTGACATTTACAAAAAATCATACAACACATTTGCATGCGTAATTAATAGCGATTTATACTCTGGCCGCGGCATTCACTGGATGGCATTTTTTGGTGATTTCCGCAACCCCAATAAATTTACCGTTGAATTTTTCAACTCATCTGGACAATCACCTTGCTCTGAATTTAATACATGGCTTAATGACGCCAAAAATTCTTTACAAAAAATCATACAAACTGAAAATATCCCCAATTGCACAGCTGAAGCTATTAAAGTTTGCAACGTTAAACAACAAAATAGCCTAACCGAATGTGGCGTTTATTCATTATATTATATTTGGGCTCGATTAAATAACATCCCATACGAATTCTTCCTAAAACACCGAATCGAAGACGAAAAAATGTTTGAATTTCGACAACACCTATTTTGGAACAAACAATCTATATTCCAATCCGGCAAACATTTCGTTACCACCGAATTTGCCAAACACTACTCCCCCAAATGGGAATAAATTAAACTTAAACATAAACATAACATTTAAAATAAACTATTTATTTTTGTATTTTATTAATCATTTTTATATTTTTTTTATCATTTTTATATTTTTTATAATTTTTTAATCATTTTTAATTTACATTAATTATAATTTTATATAAAAAAAATATAATATAATATACAAGTATTTACTATAAAAAACTTATCTCATACAATGGATTCCTCTCCTATTATTATTTATATCTTATTAGCTGTTATTATAATTATGCTTTTAATTAATATGCTAGATCTCTCATGCACCATGAAAAAACCCTTACCTCTTACATTTGCTGAACATGCCACTTCCAACAAAGTTGACCCTGACCTCATTAATCGCCGTCTCCAACAACTTCAACTAAAAATTAGACGTAACCAAGCCAAGCTTGCTGCACTTAACAAAGATTCCTTTGTTGTCCCAGAACATATGACAAATGTAACTGAATCTGTTAATGATCGTGTATCTGGTGCTGATTCTACTGTTAAATTATTACCAACTGGTGGCGATGCTAATGACGCAGCACTATTTGCTCAAGCTCAAGGCTTAAGCGAAATTTCCACATGGGGACCTTAAATATGAAAAATAATATTTAATTTAAATACAATGATTTTTTTGTATTATACAATATAAGTAACATTATCTATGCAAAAATGCAAGATTCTACTATCCAACTATTAATCACCATTATCATCATATATTTCCTAATAACCCTATACTATGACAACAAACTAACCCAACTTTTGACCCCCATTGAAACCACCATTCACCAAATACACCAGTCTGCACATAAATTACTTCATATACCCCTATCCGAACACTATACCAATTGCCCCCCATCCGACTGCGATCGATATAATGTTCGCAAAGATCAATTGATCGTTCGTAATCCATTTAAATGGCCTTGGAGTGGTTCCGACGAACCTCAATATGCCGTACCTTATGATGAAGTTAATAAAACCGCTGATCAACGATATAAATCTACTCAATGTTGGCGTAGTCGCCCTGTTATTAACTGCGAAAATGCACGCTGCAAACATCCATTCAACAAAAATCGCGATAACCCACTCGATAACAAAACATTTGCCTTAGACAACTAAACTTACCCCTCCCTATTATTTTTTTTATTTTTAAAATTGAAAATATATTTGAATAAATACAAATAACTATGACTACGAATAATCAATTATATTTTGCTATACAATCAAATAATGAAGAATACATTAAAACATTACTTACACAAGGCTCAGATCCTAATGAAATAAATGAATATGGCGATACTCCTTTATGCTTAGCTACCAGAAACAATCTATTATATATTGTTGAACTATTAATTACTCATGGTGTTGATGTTAATAAACCAAATAAAAGTGGTAAGACGCCATTATTATATGCAATTATGTATAATAAACAATATATTATTGAATTACTCATTAAACATGGTGCTGATATACATTCAGAAATAAAAAATGATTCACTATTACATTATGCAGTTAATCGTACTAACATAAATATTAATATTGTTGAAATGCTCATTAATAATGGCGCTAATGTCAATAAACCAGATAAATATGGTAATAAACTATTACATAGTGCAATTGGAAATAATCCATTAAATATTGTTGAAATGATCATTAATAATGGCGCTGATATCAATGAACTGAATAATCATGGTAATACACCATTACATCATGCAATTATGTATAATAAACAAAATATTGTTGAATTACTAATTAAAATGGGCGCTGATATCAATAAATTAAATACAAATTGGAATACTCCATTACATACCGCAATTGATTTAAATCGCTCAGATATTGTTGAATTCCTACTTAAAATGGACGCTGATGTCAATATACCAGATAGATGTGATGAAACACCTTTACATTATGCAATTATTCATAATAACATACATATTATTGAATTACTCATTAAAATGGGTGCTAACCATCATATAAAAGATAATAACGGTAATACTCCATTACATTATGCAATTAAATATGCAATTAATTGTAATAAACTCATTATTATTGAACTACTCATTAAAAAAGGCGTTGATATCAATAAATCAAATAATGATGGTTATACACCATTACATTATGTAATGTATATTTATAATAAGTCATTACTCCTTAACAATGACTTATTCTATACTAACCCTCATATAAAAAATATTATTGAACTACTCCTTAACAATGGTGCTAACCCTCATATAAAAAATATTAATGGTAAAACATCACTAGATTATGCTATTGAAAAAGATAATATCGAAATTATTAGCTTAATTAAATCTTATATTATACAACAATTCTTATCTACTTGCATTGCATTAAGAAAACAACGAATTGGCGATAATGCATTATTTGAAATTGGCAAACACTTTCTAAAATCCGAACAAGAAATAATTACCATTATTAATCAATCAAATAATCATATTGAAAAATAATCAATGTTTTTCTTTTTACATTATTGCAATTTTAAACATTTTTTTCGTAA
>Ga0075163_10001418_pt1 | contig 32324 bp, 23 predicted proteins | sample JI1023141ADNA_FD_71478 | JGI IMG/M metagenome (GOLD analysis project Ga0075163, IMG submission 71478) | Wastewater effluent complex algal communities from Wisconsin, to seasonally profile nutrient transformation and Carbon sequestration -... | ecosystem: Engineered > WWTP > Effluent > Algae...
ATTCCGCCGCCGCCACCAGGAGGTCCCCCTGCGCGGCGACAACTTCGTGCTCGGCGAGGTCTATAACTGGATCACGATGCCGCAAAACCGCATCGTCCATCACTTCGAATACACCGCGAAGGGCACCCAGCTCGCCGAGGACATGACCGACCACAACCTCGACGAGGGCCTGACGATCCGCGTCGATCAAGTCGGCTTCGCCTACCTGCGCGACGCCCAGGGCATCCACATCCAGGCCGACTATCCGTGACCGACCGCGCCGTGACCGACCGCGCGGTCCACCGCGCGGCCCGTCACCACGATCTCCGCGATCAACGCGACCACGAACACGAGCGCCAGCCCGTACACGAACCACGGCGGGTAGTCCCGCGGGTACGCGGCGCGCTCCATCGTCCACTCGACGATCACGCCCCCGGTCACCATCACCAGCATCAGCCAGGCCAGCCCGTCGGGTCGGATCGCCGTCTTCACGCCGACCCGCCGCGCCGTCACGTGGACCACCACCCGCGGGACGATCAGCCGGAGCAGCCCGCGGTCGGGCGCTCGTCGCAGCCGCCGCGCCGTCAGCGTGCCGTCGTGCTCCGTGACCTCGAACCCCTCGCGGGTCAGCCGGGGACCCAGCGGCTCCACAGGCGACGCCGGCGGCGCGTATTGACCTCCCATCGCCCCCAGCTTCCGCCGCCGGGCCGCGCGAGTCAATTTCGGGCCCGGTTCAGCGGGCCGGCAGCTTCGCCAGCCAGGCCGTCATCTCCTTGCGGCGATCGACGTGCGTGTCGCTCGGGATCCGCGCGAGCGCCCCGGTCATCAGCGCGCGCGCGACGCGTCGTGATCGCTTGCTCCCAGCAGCATCAAGTCTCAGGCAGATGCGCTCGTGTTCTCTACCAAGCCTCGACTGCCCCTCGCCGAAGCGGATCACGGCTCGCCGGGACTCTCGGGCCGCTTGGCGGCGTGGCGGGCGATTCACGTTGCTGGACGGTTTGGCTGACCGCTACGCGCCGGCGAACGCGCCGAGCAGCTCGGCGGCGCGAGGGGTCCCGCCGGCGCGACGCAGCGACTCGCCCGCGGCTCGCACGCGCGTCGCCATGTCGCCATCTTCGAGGACGGCCGCGACGTGGTGGCGGAGCGCCGCCGGCTCGCAGTCGTGCGGGCGCAGCCAAACGCCGAGGCCGAGCGCCGCCATGTGCTCGGCGAAGATCGGCTGATCCGCGCCCTGCGGCAGCATCAGCATCGGCACGCCGGCCAGCAACGACTCGAACACGCTGTTGGTGCCGGCGTGGGTGAGGAAGATCGAGGCGCGCGCCAACACCTCCAACTGCGGCACGTACGGCCGGACCAGCGCGCGCGGCGGGGGCGGGCCGAGTCGATCGGTGTCGACCGCGCCGACGGCGACCACCGCTCCGTGGCGGCCGTCCGCCAGCATCTCGAACACCGCGCGGAAGATGTCCTGTCGGTCGTTGTACAGCCGCATCGACCCGAGCGAGGCGTAGACCAGCGGCCGGGGCAGCTCGGCCAGCGCCGCCGTGAACTCGGGGTCGCTGTCGGCGGGGCGGTGGTCGTAGCAGGGCCCGACGAAGTGGTGGGTCGCGTCGAGCTCGGCGCGCCGCGGCTGGAGCTGCTCCGAGGTGTAGACGAGGTTGAGGTCGCCGCGGAGGTTCATGCAGTTCGGGACGCCCGGGAGCACGTCGTCGCGGTGGGTGCGGGTCACGCCGAAGTGCTCCGCGCAGCGCGTCCAGGCCGCCTGGTCACGGGCGTCGATCCGCGCGAGCTCCTCCTCGGATCTTCCCGGCCAGCGCGCGGCGTGGACCTCGGCGGAGACCCGGGCGCCGCGCGGCATGAGGGCGTTGGTGTGCACGACCGCCGTCGGCAGGCCGCAGCGCTCGGCGGCGACGGCGGCCCACAGACACTTCGCGGTGTACACGACGAGCGCGGGCCGCAGTCGCTGGAGCGCCTCGACGAGCGCCGGCACGGCCGTCATCGCGTAGTCGATCGTCCGCAGGTTCACTGTGCAGTCGGGCGGCTCGGACCCGAAGGGCGGCTGGAGCACGACGTCCGCGCCGGACGCGGCGACGAGCTCGCGGTACGGCTCGAGGGTGAACGCGTGGACGCGGTGGCCACGGTCGACGAGCGCACGGACGATCGGGAGCGTCGTCACCAGCCGGGAGTGGTACGGGATGTCGAAGAAGGCGATGTCGGTCATGGGTCACGTCGCGCCAGGGCCCACACGTGGTACGGGAACTCGGGCTCGTTGGTCAGGTCGTGGGCCGCCTGGTCGTAGACCACCCAACTCGCGAAGTTGGCCGTCACGCAGGCGCGGTTGCCCCACGAGCCGGTCCGGATGTGTTCGAGCGGGAAGCCGCACTCGTGCAGGAAGTGCTTGAGGCCGAGCTCCGTCCAGCGCGTGCAGTCGACCGGGTAGTGGTGGACCTTGACCAGGAACGGGACCGAGATCAGGAACCACCCGCCGGGGCGCAGCATCGCGTGCACGTGGCGGCCTGCCCGGTATGGGTAGATGAGGTGCTCGAAGATCTGCTCGGCGATCACGAGGTCGAAGCTGTCCGCGAGCGGCCCGGCGCACAGGTCGTACTCCGGGTATTCGACGGAGCGGTAGCTGGCGAACCCGAACTCGCGCCAGCGGCGACCGGACACCTCCAGCGCGGCGAAGCTGGCGCAGGGCAGGGGTCGCAGCAGCTCGTCGCACGCCGCGTTCATCACGACGCGGCTCCACGTCGTCGTGCCGTTCATGCCGTTCGTGCCGTTCGTGCCGTTCATGCCGTTCATGCCTGTCTGGTTCACGGTGGCACCTCCGGGGCGGGGACGAGGCGGCCGTCGTCAAGATGGAGGCGACGGTCGGCGAGGTGGAAGAAGCGGGCGTCGTGGCTGATAGCGACGACGGTCTTGCCGGCGGCGCGCAGCTCGGGTACCAGCGTCTGGTAGAAGTAGCGGCGCAGCTCGGGGTCCTGGTGGGCCGCCCACTCGTCGAGCACGTAGATCGGTCGGTCCTCGAGCAATGCGACGACCATCGCGAGGCGCTTGCGCTGACCGGTCGAGAGGTCGAGCGGGGTGAAGCGGCCGTCTTCGAAGCGGACCACGCCCGCGAGGTTGAAGCGGCGCAGGAGCGCCTCGACGCGCTCGGGTTCGGCGACCAGCCCGTAGGGCGGTGCGAACAGGTGGTGGTCCATGAACACGGAGGTGAACAGATCGACGTATCGGGTCCGCGAGCGGGGCGCCAGCGGACCGTCGTCGAGCCACACCGCGCCGTCGTCGGGCGGGTAGAGGCCGGTCAGCAGCTTCATGAGGGTCGTCTTGCCGCTGCCGTTGCTGCCGGTGATGAAGACGACCTCGCCCGGCCGCAGGCTCAGGTCGATCGGGCCGACCGTGAACGTCGGCTGATCGGCGTCGACGTAGCTGAACGTCACACCGCGCAGCTCGATGCGCTCGAAGCTCGCGGGCGCGGGCGCCGATTCGGAGGTGGCCCGCGACGCTCCGAGGTGGGCGAGCGTCGTGCCGAGCGCGTCGAGGCGGGCGAGCGCGGCCGCGGCGGTGGCGAACACGTGGCGCTCGCGGGCGAGGTAGAGGACCGACCCGAAGCTGAGGAACAGCACCGTGATCACCTCGAAGCGGAGCTCCGGGGCGATCGTCGCCTCGATCGGTGAGAACAGCAGGAAGCCCAGGAAGTAGATCGTCGTCGCCACGACCGGGGCCTGGTAGACCGCCTTGTAGTGCTTCGCCGCCGCCGCGTCGGCCGCCTCGCCGGCCTCGCGGACCTCGGCTCGCAGCGCCGCTCCGGCCGCGGGGTCCATCCTGAGCTGGGCGAAGCCGCGGGTCAGCTGCCCGACGAGCCGCCGTCGCCGCGACCACGTGAGATCGCGGGCGGCGCCGGTCTGTCTGGCGTCGCGCTGCTCTCCACGCAGGCGCCAGGCGAGCACGGCGAGGGTCGCCAACCACACGCCGGCGCCCGTCGGCGTCAGCATCGCGAGGTAGAGGCCGAGCCCGAGCAGCATCATGACGTAGGCGATGCAGTCGATCAGCACCGGGGTGATCGCCTCGATCTCGTCGATGTCGCGGGTGAAGCCCGAGGCGAGGTCGTCGATCTGCTCGAAGCAGCGGAGCTCGGCGGCGCGGATGCCGGCGAACAGGCGTCGTCGTCGCTCGAACAGGGCCGACTCGACCTCGTTCATCACGCGCAGCGCGCCGCGCCAGCGCAGCACGAAGCCGGCGGCCAGAGCGACGACGAACGCCAGCGCCGCGCCGATCCGCACGGTCGAGGCCGTCGGGTGGAGCACGGCGCGGTTGAGCAGGGCGAGCTGCCCGGCGACCAGCAGGGCCGAGGCCGCGAGCATGACAAGGGCCCGCCGAACTGTCCGGTGGGTCGTCGCGGGGAACAGGTCCATCAGGCTCACGTCGGCACCATCTTCCCGGCGAGGAAGTGGATCCTCCGGTCGCACGCGTCGAACGCGTCGTCGTCGTGGGTGACGGCCACGACGGTCTTTCCGCGGGCCTTCAGCGCCGGCAGGATGCGGCGGTAGAACGCGGCGCGGAAGTGGGGGTCCTGGTCGGCGGCCCACTCGTCGAACACGTAGATCGGCCGGTCCTCGAGCAGCGCGACGACCAGCGCCAGGCGCTTGCGCTGTCCGGTCGACAGGTCGATCGTGGTGAAGCGGCCGTGCTCGTAGCGGACCTTGGACGCGAGCTCCATCTCCGCGAGCAGGGCCGTGACCTGCGCGGGGTCGACGTCCTCGCGGCCGTACAGGCGCTCGAACAGCGTGACCTCGGCGAACACGGTGGCGTACCGACAGCGCCAGGCGGATCCGGGATCGACCGGCACGGACACGTCGTCGATCCGCATGTCGCCGCCGTGGCGGCGGTAGAGCCCGCAGAGCAGCCGGAGGAAGGTCGACTTGCCGCTGCCGTTGACCCCGGTGATGAACACGATCTCGCCGGGCGCGAGCTCGAGGTCGCAGGGGCCGACGGTGAACGATGGACGGCCCGCCTGCGCCGGGTAGCGGTACAGGACGTCGCGGAGGGCCAGCCGCGAGAACGTCTCCGGCGACTCGGACTGCGAGGATTCGGACTGCGAGGATTCGGACTGCGAGGATTCGGTCGCCTCGTCCTCGTCGCTGGCGAGCGCGGTGAGGCGGGCGACGAGGTCGGTCAAGCGCTGCCAGGTCGCGCCGAGCCGCACGAGCAGCGGCGCGGCCATCAGGATCATCATGACGGGCCGGAAGATGAAGGTGACGGCGACCAGCAGGCGGCTCAGATCGACGGAGGCGGACGGCGCCAGAACCGGGAAGACGAACCCGATCCCGAACAGCAGGGCCATGAACAGCTGGCGGGTCCACGTGTCGCGCGCGAAGAACTCGGCGTGGTAGGCCTCGCGGCTGTGCTTGAGCGCGGAGGCCTCGCGCTCGAAGGCCGCCGCGACCGCCGCGCTGCGGGCGCTGTGCTGCTTGAGCTGCTTGAAGCCCGCCAGGAGATCGTCGATCGGCTCGCGCATGGCGCGATGCCCGGCCTGGTCGCGGGCGAGCTGGCCGGCGATCGCCCGGTTGCTGCGCGCGATGAGCAGCATCGTGAGGCCGAGCGCGAGGCCGGCGATCAGCGCGGCGAGCGGGGAGATCGTGGCGACGTAGAGCGTCGACAGCACGACCGTCGCCGCGGCCACGACGCCCTGGACGACGATGGCGCCGCCGGGCACGACCCGGCTCGCGTCCTCGGTGACCCTGCCGACGATCTCGGCGCCGCCGACCGCCTCGAAGCCCTCGAGGTCGAGCCGCGCGAGCGCGTCGAGCACGCCCTCCGTGGTCCGCGAGACGGCCGCGGACAGGGCGTCGAGCACGCGCTGGGCGAGGCTGCCCTGCAGGATCGCGTTGATCGCGATGGCGACCCCGAAGGTGAGCAGGGCGCCGAACCTCGGCCCGGTGTCGACGCTGAGCGCGCGGTCGACGCTGTAGAGCACGAGCACGTTGGCCGCCGCGACGAGGATTATCTCGACCGCCCAGGCCGCCCGCGAGCGGTCGTCCTCGGCGACGATCCGGGCCAGCAAGTCGCCGACGCTCGCGCGCGGGTCAGCGGGCGGTCTTGCGGATGCGCCGGTCACGGTCGGCGCCTATTCGTTCGGATCCCGCGTCGGCGGCGGGGTCCCGGCGACGTACAGCAGGAGGGCCGCGACCAGCGGCGTCACGAGGAGCGCGATGACGGTGAACCCGACGAACCCGGCGCGTCGGCGGGAGCCGGCGACGCCGACGAGGATGCTGGCGAGGATGTAGAGCGGATGCAGGGTCACGGCGCGCCTCCCGGCCCGAGCGGCGTCGTCGGTCCGTCGGCGTTGAGGAGCAGCGGGAGCTGAGCCTCGCTGCTGCCCATGAGCACGATCTTTGCGTTCGCGGAGGCGGCGAGCTTCTCGGTCACCTCGAGGCCGCGCCACTTGAGGATCGAGAGCCCGCTGATCGCCTCGAACTCGCGGATCCCCTCGGCCTCGGTGATGCGTCGGATCGTCTCGTCCTCCTCGCGCTCGAGGCGGAAGTGGTAACTCAGCATGTTCTGCTCCTCGGCGAGCTTGCCCTGGATCGCGACCTCGATGCCCTCGGGCAGGCGCAGGTCGAGCACGAGGATCGCCACCAGCTTGAAGAAGCGCGGGTTGAGGTCCTGCTCGAGGGTCGCGCGCAGCTCGGTCAACAGGCCCTGTTCGTCCTTGGCGTAGATCATCTCCGGGGTGTAGTTCCCGAGCACCTTGCGCACCGTCGAGGTCGCCTCGGACACGATCACCTTGTCGATGTAGTGCGGCCCGATCTCCTGGTGGAGGCCCGGCAGGTCGTCGGAGAGCAGGCGGAAGCGGACCGAGATCAGCGCGGTGATCTCGAGGCCGTCCTGCGCGTAGACGACGGTCGTCTGTCGGCTCTCCTGCTCGCGCATGTCGTAGAGGTAGACGTTGTCCCACGGCCAGGTGAACAGCGTGCCCTCCGCGTAGGATTCGCCGGTCTGGGTGCCGCCGCCGAAGCGCTTCCACAGCACGCCGCGCTGGCCCGGGAGGATCTCGTGGACGATGTCGTGGAAGAAGAACGACACGATCAGGAGCAGCACCAGCAGCAGCACCTTGGTCGCCCACACAAGGCGGCGCCACAGCCGACGCCCGTAGACCCGGAGGCGGCTGCGGCCGGCGCCACCGGGGGCTCGTGCGCTCGCTCGTGCTTCGGTCGTCTTCGCCATCCTGGCCTGCGCGCCGCTCAAAGCCGGCGTGAGCTCATTGCTTCGCCTCGGCCCGCGCGGCGCCGACGTACGCCTTGCCGGTCTCGACCTGCGCCTGGAAGTAGTCGCGGAAGCGTTCCGGGTCGAAGTCGAGGAACGTGCCGCCGGCGCCGAAGTGGGCGGTGAACACCCGGCCGACCGCGTAGGTCAGCGAGCCCGCGAGCACGGGCGAGGCGACCGCCGCGAGCGGCACGCCCGCGAACGGGATCAGGCGGACCAGCGAGTAGGCGGCGGTGGTCAGCAGCGGCGCGCCCGCTCCGCCGAGCAGCGCCGCGAGCGACGATTTGACGAGCTGTGGCTTGAACGCGACCTCGTAGTAGCCGGCGAGGCCGTGCAGCATCTTCAGCGTGCAGCCGGTGGTCGTCGCGAAGTCGAGCAGCGGGAACGGGACGAGCGCGAGGCTCGCCGCGACCTTGGTCCAGCGGAGCACGATCGCCTCGGCGCCGCTGGTCGGCGGCAGGGCCCGGGGCGGCGGCAGATCGTCGATCAGGGCCTCGGTCGTCGGAATCGTCGGCGGGATAGTTGGCATCTGCGGCTCGGTTCGCAATTTGAAGAGTCTCAGGGCGACGGGCTGCGGCGGAGCTCCTCGACCACGATCTTGTTGCGCTCGAACTCCTGCTTGAAGTGGCTGCGCATCGCCGGCACATCGAAGTCCAGGAGCGTGCCGCCGGCCTCGAAGTGCATCACGAACACGTTGCCGAGGGTCTGGGTCAGCGCGCCGCTGACGACCGGCATGGTCACCAGCGCGAACGCGGGGCCGAGCGCGGGGATCAGCTTAAAAATGCTGCCGACGAACGCGTACGAGAGCGCCTGGGCGCCGAGCGAGGAGATCAGCGAGGTCACGATCGCCTTGGCGCGGTTGTCCGAGTACGCGACGTCGTACAGCCTGGCGAGCTCGCGCAGCATCTTGATCTGGACGACCAGCACGCCGGCCGCGTCGACGAACGGGATGGGGACCGCGCCGAGCCCGAGCGCCCAGTACACGTTCCGGCGGATCAGCTTGCGCGCCTGCTCGACGCGGAGGTCCGTGGCGACGTCTCGCGCGTCGGTGGGCTCGACCTGGGGCGGGGAGAAGATGTCGGACATTGTGTAGACCTCGGGCAGAGCGCGGAGCGAAGGAGAATAGATGGTGGCGCGTGCTGTCGCCCGCGCCACCAGCCGGACACTACCAGTAGCGGTTGGTGTTCAGCTTGCGGTCGGACGCCGGGATGGACTTGGTGGTCTTCTTCATGTGAATGCTCCAAACAATCTGACACCGCGCCGAGTGATTCAACGCGCGCAGAAGTCGACGGCAACGTAGCCGGGTCGTCGGAATAGTGTCAAGCGAGCGGATTGCTGGATCGCGTGTAAGTAGATTACAAATCGACGGATGCAATGATAAGCGCACTCACCACCGAGGATGTAATGACATTACAGCTTCTCACGTACGTGCCGGTCAGTTATTGCTGGGCCGCCGAGGCTCATGCACGCGACAACCTATTTTCGCCGCCTGTTCGGACGTGAAATGCAGGTCCTCGTCGACGACGTCCGGCACCTGCCGTTCCTCGCGCGCCGCGGGTTTTCGGCCCGTGCGCTGGCCGGCTTCGACTTCGCGGCGACGGCGGCGCAACCGGCCTTCGTGGTGTTCACCGAGGCCGCGGCGCACGAGGCGTTCCTGCAGCGCTGGGGCGAGATCCCGGGGATCACGGCGCATCTCTCGCTGGCCAAGTTCGACGTCTCGCCGGAGGTGATCGAGTACTCGATCGATCAATTCCTCGACATCGACATCGCGGCCACGCTGGCCCGCAGGAGCGCCTACTACGACGCGCTCCTCTCGTGTGACAGCGCCGAGGTCAGGCCGCCGCACGGGCCGTTGCTGTGCGCGATGGGCCAGTCGGTGGAGATCGCCAACCGCGACGACGAGCTGGCGCCGGGGTGGCTCTACTCGGTCTCGGAGTTCCTCGAGGCGTCGCTCGTCAACATCGAGTGCGACCGCTCGACGTTCTGCCTCGACGGCGAGTTCGGATTCGACGGCCTGATCTATCTGTTTAATAATCCCGAGCTGCGCGGGCGGGCGGGGCGCACGCTCGCGGCGTGGGCGCAGCTGGTCACCCGCGGCGACAACCGGGCGACGCTGGTCGCCAACAGCGTGACGCGGCTGGTGCTCGGCGGCGTCGACCAGACGGAGCAATTGCTGGGGCTCACCCGCGGCCGGGAGCGCGGCAGCGCGGCGACGGAGTTCGCGTTCGGGTGCGTGGCGTACGACCTCGCGACCCAGGACTGGTCGCGCAACAGCGTGATGCACGAGAGCTTCCACGGGATCCACGTCGGGATCGGGATGGGCCAGGAGATCCCCCACTTCGACCTCATCGCAAGGCACGCCGAGTGTCGCTACCTCGACCTCGACCGGACGACGGCGGAGGCGGCGACGGCGACGGCGTGATCGCTGCCGACGACGGCCATGGTCTGCCCAGCCCCACCCACGCGGACGCTGCTCGACCTCCTCGAGAGTCGCGCGGAGCTGGACCCTGACCGACCGCTGTGGACGTTCGTCGCGGACGAGAGACGGCGCGACGTCCGGACCGCCGCGGAGCTGGCTGCACGGGCGCGCGACGTCGCCGCGTGGCTGACGGCGTGGGGGCTCGCGGGTCAGCGGGTCGTGCTGCTGTTCCCGCAGGGCCTCGAGTTCCTCGCGGCCTACTTCGGGTGCGTGTACGCGGGCGCCATCGCGGTCCCGGCCCCGATGCCGCATCCGGCGCGCCTGGCCCGGACGCTGCCCCGCCTGCGCGGCATGCTCGCGGACGCGGCCCCCGCCGCGGTGCTCACCACCCGCGAGGGCGTGGCGATGGGCCCGCAGATCGCGGAGTCAGGAGCGAGGCCGCTGCGCTGGCTCGCTCTGGCGGACGCACCGTCCGCGCTCGCCTGGCGTCGCCCGGACGTCGCGCCCGAACAGCCGGCGCATCTGCAGTACACGTCGGGGTCGACGTCGTCGCCGCGGGGGACGATCGTCGGCCACGCGAACATCCTCGCCAACGTCCGGGCGATCCACGCCGCGAAGCGCTACTCGGCCGACAGCCGCAGCGTCGTCTGGGTCCCGCACTTCCACGACGACGGCCTGGTCCACGGGCTCCTCCAGCCGCTGTACAGCGGCCACCGCTGCCTGCTGTTCCCCGCGGAGGCGTTCATCGGGCGGCCCGATCTGTGGCTGCGGCTGATCTCGCAGGAAGGAGGGACCCACTCCGGCGGGCCGAACTTCGCCTACGAGCTGTGCCTGCGCAAGGTGAGCGACGAGCAGCGCGCGCAGCTCGACCTCGCGAGCTGGCGCTTCGCCTACAACGCGGCCGAGCCGGTCCGCGTCGACACGCTGCGCCGCTTCCACGCGCGCTTCGCCCCGCAAGGGTTCCGCTGGACCAGCTTCGCGCCGTGCTACGGGCTGGCAGAGGCGACGCTGACGGTGAGCGTCGGGCTCCGCGAGGACGGCCCGCGGATCGTCGCCGTCGACGCCGCGGCGCTCGCCACGGGGCTTGTCCTTTTGGTCGAAGAGGGGACGGAGGGATCTCGGCTGCTCGTCGGCAACGGTCCGCCCGTCGCGGACACGACGCTGGAGATCGGCGATCCGGAGACCGGGGTGCAGTGCGCGGCGGACCGCGTCGGCGAGATCGTCGTGCGCTCGCCGTCGGTCGCGGCGGGCTACCTCGGACAGGTTGAAGCGTCGGCGCAGACGTTCGCCGCGGCCGGCCTGCGCACCGGCGATCAGGGGTTCCTGCTCGACGGGGAGCTGTTCGTCACCGGGCGCATCAAGGACCTGATCGTCGTCCGCGGCGCGAATCGCTACCCGCAGGACCTCGAGCAGACGGCGGAGCGCTGCCACCCCGCCGTCGCGCCGGGGGGCGTCGCGGCGTTCGCGGTCGAGGTCGACGGCGAGGAGCGGGTGGCGATCGCCGCCGAGGTCAAGGGTCGACCGGCGCCCGGTCAGACCGCGGAGGCGCTCCACCGCGAGGTGCTGCGGGCCCTCCGTGAGGCGGTCGCCGCGGAGCACGACCTCCGCCCGTGGTCGATCGTGCTGCTCGCGCCGGGCGACCTGCCGAAGACGTCCAGCGGCAAGGTCCAGCGGCGCGCCGCGGCCCGCGGCCTCCTCGACGGTGCTTTCACGCCGCTGGCCCGCTTCGACGAGCACACGGGGACGGCCGCGTCGGACGCGGGTACCGTGCCGCGAGCCGAGCGCAGCGCCGCGGCGATCGCGGCGTTCCTGACGCGCTACCTCGCGGACGAGCTCTGCGTGCGAGCGGACGAGCTCGGCCCGGACGTGCCGTTCCTGCGCTGCGGGCTTGACTCGCTGCGGTCGGTGCGGATGGCGGCCGACCTCGCGGCGTTCCTCGGGACGGAGGTCGAGCCCACGGTCGTGTGGAGCCACCCCAGCGTGCGCGCGCTCAGCCGACACCTCGCGGGCGAGCGCGCCGAGCGTATCGACGGTGTCGAGACTCCCGCGGGCGATGCGATCGCCGTCGTCGGCGCGTCGTGTCGGCTCCCGGGCGGCGTCGGCGATCTCGCGGCGTTCTGGCGGCTGCTCGACGAGCGGATCGACGCGGTCGAGGAGGTGCCGCGCGATCGCTGGGACGTCGACGCGCTGTACGACCCCGATCCGGACGCCCCTGGGCGCATGGTGACGCGCTGGGGCGCCTTCTTGCGCGACGTCGGCGGCTTCGATCCGGCGTTCTTCGACATCTCGCCGCGCGAGGCGGCCGAGCTCGACCCGCAGATCCGGCTGCTGCTCGAGGTCACCTGGGAGGCGCTCGAGCGAGCCGGCCAGACGCTGCCCGCGCTGCGCGGCAGCGCCACGGGTGTGTACGTCGGCGTCACCAGCGACGAGTACCGCGACCTGGCCCGGGCTTGCCGCGGCGGGCTCGACCCGCACCGGTTCCTCGGCACGAGCCACAGCGCCGGCGTCGGTCGGCTGTCGTACTGGCTCGGACTCCAGGGTCCGAACATGCCGGTCGACACGGCGTGCTCCTCGTCGCTGGTCGCCGTGCACCTCGCCTGTCGGGCGCTGCGCGCCGGCGAGTGCACCCTGGCGATCGCCGGCGGCGTCAGCCTGACGCTCGCCCCCGAGGCGACGACGCTGCTCAGCCGGATGCGCGCCCTGTCGCCGACCGGTCGCTGCCGGGCGTTCTCGGCGCGGGCCGACGGGTACGTGCGCGGCGAGGGCTGCGGCGTCGTGGTGCTCAAGCGGCTCGCCGACGCCGAACGCGACGGCGATCCGATCCTCGCGGTGATCCGCGGGACGGCCGTGAACCAGGACGGCCGCAGCAACGGCCCGACCGCGCCGAACGGCCTGGCCCAGCAGGACGTGCTGCGCCGGGCGCTTGCCGACGCCGGCGTCGAGGCGGGCGACGTCGGATTCGTCGAGACGCACGGGACCGGCACACCGCTCGGCGACCCGATCGAGTACGCGGCGCTGCGGGCCGTGCTCGGCGGGCCGCGACCGGGCGGCGAGCGCTGCCACCTCGGCGCGGTCAAGACGAACATCGGCCACCTCGAGGCCGCGGCCGGGGTCGTCGGCCTGCTCAAGGTGATCCTCGCGCTCGACCAGCAACGCATCCCGGCCAACCTCCACCAGGGCGAGCCGAGCCCGTACATCGACGCGGCCGGCTCCTCGCTGGTGATCGCCGACGCACCCGTGCCCTTCCCGCGCGGCGATCGACCCCGGATCGCCGGGGTGAGCAGCTTCGGGATGAGCGGGACCAACGCGCACGTGATCGTCGCCGAGGCGCCCGCTCCGTCCGCGAACCCGCCCGCTCCGTCGATCGTGCTGCTCCCGGTCTCAGCGCACAGCGAGGCGGCCCTGCGCGCCAGAGCCGACACGTGGGCCCGCTGGTTGCAGGAGCGCCCGGAGCTCGACCTCGGGGCGCTCGCTCGCACCGCGGGCGTGCACCGGACCCACCATGAATTCCGGCTCGGCGTCGTCGGGACCCACGCGGAGCTCGTCGCGGGGCTCGCGGGGTTCGCCGCAGGGACCGCGTCGGAGACGGCCGGGCGGGCGACGGCGACGCCCCCGCGGGTCGTGTTCGTGTTCCCCGGCCAGGGCTCGCAGTGGTGCGGGATGGGCCGGACCCTCGTCGAGGAGGAGCCGGTGTTCCGCGCCGCGCTCGCGGCCTGCGACGCGGCGATCCGCGACGAGGCCGGGTTATCGGTGATCGCTGAACTCACACAACCGGAGGCGAGCTCACGGCTCGCCGACATCGACGTGGTTCAGCCGGTCCTGTTCGCCATCGAGGTCGCTCTGGCGGCACTGTGGCGGTCGTGGGGCATCACCCCCGCCGCGGTGATCGGGCACAGCATGGGCGAGGTCGCGGCGGCGCACGTGGCCGGGGCGCTGTCCCTCGCCGACGCGGCCGCGGTGATCTGCCGCCGCAGCCGGCTCCTGCGATCCGAGCGCGGCCGCGGAGCCATGGCCCTCGTCGAGCTCGGCCCGGAGGCGGCCGAGCGGGCGCTGCACCGGCACGCGGATCGCCTCGGCGTCGCCGTCTGCAACGGTCCGAATTCGACGGTGATCGCCGGCGACCCGGACGCGCTCGACGAGGTGATCGCCGCGCTCGCACAGGCCGGCGTGTTCGTCCGGCGCGTCAACGTCGACGTCGCCTCGCACAGCCCGCGGATGGATCTGCTGCGCGAGGACCTGCTCGCGGCGCTGCGCGAGCTCTCGCCGCGGATGGCCGACATCGCGATGCGCTCCACGGTCACGGGAGAACTCCTCCGCGGCCCCGAGCTCACGGCCGCGTACTGGGCCGACAACCTGCGCCGACCCGTGCGCTTCGCCGAGGCCGTCCGACGCGTATTGATGGACGGGCCCGCCGTGTTCATCGAGGTCAGCCCGCACCCGATCCTGGTCGCCGCGATCGAGGAGAACCTGCTCGACGTCGGCGTCGACGGGGCGGCGCTCCCCTCGTTGCGACGAGGCAAGGACGAGCGCGCGACGATGCTGCGCTCGCTCGCGGCGCTGCACGTGCGTGGCGTGGACGTCGCGTGGCGGACGCTCAACCCGGGCAGCGGCCCGCACGCGGAGCTGCCGGCGTATCCGTGGCAGCGCAGACGCTACTGGCTCGACGAGGCGCAGCCCGTTCGGGCGGGGATCGACATGCACGAGGCACACGCACGCACAATCCGCAGCACCCTCGCGGCGATCGTCTCGGAGGTCACGGGCCTGGCCGTCGCCGACATCGCGGACGACACCAACCTGATCCGCACCGGCATCGACTCGATGATGGTCATGCAGGTCCGCAACGCGATCCGGGCCCGCCTCGGCGTCGACGTGCCGGCGGCGCGGTTCTTCGAGCCGACCACCACCGTCGCCGCGCTCGTCGCGCTCGTCGCGTCGATGTCACCCGCGATGACGGAGCCCGCGCCGGACCGCGACCCGACCGACGCCCCTCCATCACCCACCACGACCGGCGCCATCGCCACGCTGATGGCCGAGCAGCTCCACGCGCTGTCCGAGCTGACCCGGCGCCAGCTCGAGACCCTCGAGCGGCTCGGTGTCACCACGGCGATCGAGGCGCCGCGCCCGACCGCCACGCCTGCTCCACTCGCGGCGACCCCCGGCGTGTTCGTCCCGTACCGGCCGATCCAGCGGACCACCACCGCGGCCGCCGACGAGTCCGTGCTCGGCGGCCTCGCACACGACTACTGCGGATCCACGGCGACCTCGAAGGCGCGGACCCAGGCCGACCGCCCGGTGTTCGCCAACAACCGCAACATCGCCGGGTTCACGCCGACGCTGAAGGAGATGACCTACCAGATCATCGCCGAGCGGGCCGCCGGCGGGCGCATCTGGGACGTCGACGGCAACGAGTACGTCGACCTGACGATGAGCTTCGGCGCGTCGCTGCTCGGCCACGACCACCCCGCGTTGACGGCGGCGCTCCAGACCCAGATGGCGAGGAGCTGGGCGGTCGGTCCGATCTCCAGCACCGCCGGGGAGGTCGCGCGTCGGCTCTGCGAGCTCACCGGCCACGAGCGGGCGGCCTTCTACAACTCCGGCACCGAGGCCGTGATGGTCGCGCTGCGCCTGGCTCGCACGGCGACCGGTCGCGCCAAGGTCGTGATCTTCGAGGGCTCGTACCACGGCATGGCCGACGGAGTGCTCGCCCTGCCGCGCCACGGCGGCGCCGGCGTCGCTTCGCCGATGGCCCCCGGCGTGCCCGAGAGCGCGGTCCACGACACCCTCGTCCTGCGCTTCGCCGACCCCGCGTCGCTCGCCGTGATCGCCGAGCGAGCCGGCGAGATCGCGGCCGTGCTCGTCGAGCCGGTCCAGAGCCGCCGCCCGGATCTGCAGGCCCGCGGGTTCCTGCAGGCCCTGCGCGAGACGACCCGGCGCGCCGACGTCGCCCTGATCTTCGACGAGGTCGTGACCGGGCTGCGCACCCTGCCCGGCGGGGCCCAGGCGTGGTTCGGCGTGATGGCCGACCTCGCGACCTACGGCAAGGTCGTCGGCGGCGGCATGCCGATCGGCATCGTCGCCGGCACCGCCCGCTACATGGACGGCGTCGACGGCGGCATGTGGTCGTTCGGCGACGACTCGTACCCGTCACGCACCAACACCTTCGTGGCCGGCACGTTCTGCTCGCACCCTCTGGCGATGGCGAGCGCGTGCGCCCTGCTCACGGTGATCGGCGACGAGGGCCCCGCCCTGCACCGACGCCTCAACGCCCGCACCCGCGGGCTGTGCGTGCGCCTCAACACCGTGTTCGCCGACGCCGGGCTGCCGATCCACGCCGCGAACTTCGGCTCGCTGTTCCGCCTGTTCATGCCGCGCAGCCACGAGCTGCTCTACTACAAGCTGATCGCCCGCGGGATCTACGTGTGGGAGGGCCGCAACTGCTTCCTCTCGACCGCGCACAGCGACGCCGACCTCGATCGCGTGGTCGAGGCCGCCGCCGAGGCCGCCCGCTGGCTCGCCCCGGCCGTCGGCGCCGCGCCGGCCGCGGGCCTCGGCGTGCCCGAGCTGCCCGCGACCGCCGCGCAGCGCTCGATGTACACGCGCTGCCGGCGACCCAACGGCGACCGCGCGTACCACGTCACCGCGGCGCTGCGCGTGCGCGGCCGCCTGCGCCCCGATCTGCTCGAGGCGACGGTCAGCGAGCTGGTCCGCCGTCACCCCGGTCTGCGGACCTGCTTCCGGCGCGACGGCGAGGCGCTGTGGCAGCGGGTCCACCCGGTCGGCGCCTTCGAGGTCGTGCACGAGCGCATCGCCGCCGCCGAGGTCGCGCCGTTCGTCGAGCGCTGGACCGGCCCGTTCGACCTCGAGGTGCCCGGCCTGATCCGCTTCGCCGCCGGCGAGATCGACGCGGACGAGTGGGTGCTCGTCGTCGACGCCCATCACCTCGTCGTCGACGGGCGCTCGCTGGACCGCATCGTCGGCGAGCTGTTCGCCCTGTACGCCGGCGAGACGCCGCCCGAGCCGGCGGCGACCCACGCGGAGTTCGCCGCGTGGGAGCAGGCCTACCTCGGCTCCGACAAGCTGCGCGCCGACGCGGCGTTCTGGGGCTCCCTCCTCACGCCCGCGCCGCCGCCCCTCGAGTTCCCGCGCGACTTCCCGCGCGAGGACCGGCGCCTGTTCGAGGGCGAGTTCGTCGAGTTTCGCCCTGGCCAACCCGCGGCCCTGCGGAGCTTCGCCCGCGCCAACACCGTCACCCCGCACGCGCTGCTGAACGCGGCCTTCCGGGTGTTCGCGTGGTGGGTCACGGGTCAGGGCGACGTGTGCTTCGGAGGGCCCACGGCGGGCCGCCCCGAGGCGCGCTTCGCCGAGACTGTCGGCCTGTTCATCGGCGGCGTGGTCTACCGGGCCCGGCTCGGCGAGGCCCGGACCTTCGCCGAGGTCCTCGCCGAGACGCGCGCGCAGGCGGTCGAGGTGCTCGACGCGCAGCACTACCCGTTCGAGCGGCTCGCCGAGCTGCTGGGAGCCGGCACCGGCCGCTCGCCGTTCGAGGTCGGCTTCAGCTACGAGGCGGCGCCGACGCGCAACCATCGCCAACGCGGCGGGTCGCTCGTCGAGCCGATCTCCGTGCCGTCGCGCGGCGTGTCGATGGACCTCGTGCTCGAGTGTGTCGACGACGGCGACGAGTTCATGATGCGCTTCGCCTTCAACCCGCGGGGCTTCCGCCGCGAGACCGTCGAGCGGTGGGCCGCGGACTTCGTGCGGCTGCTCGCGGCCCTGGTCGCCGCGCCCGACAATACGCTCGGCGAGGTCCGCGACGGCCTCGCCCCGCAGGGCAGGGCCACCGGATGACCCTCGCGCTCGCCAGCCTGGTCCGCCTGGCCGCCCTGACCGCCGGCTACTGGGCGCTCGACGTCGCCATCCGCCGCGGCGGATGCCACCGCCTGCTCGACGCGGCCGGACACCTCGCACCGGCGCTGTGGGCGACGGTCCTGACCATGCTGCTCATGCTTGTTCGCTGGGATCACGTCCCGCAGCCAGATCTCGCCCGCCTGCTCGCGGTCGGGCTCGCGGCGCTGTTGACCTGGAAGGTCGTGACCGAGGACATCGACCCGACCACCGGCGACGCCCACGGCCTGGCCCGGCTCGGACTGATCGCCGCGAGCCTCGGTCTGTGGCTCCGACCCGGGTTCGCGCTGGTCGTGCTGCTGCTGCTGACGCGTCCGTTCGATCAGTGGCGGCACCACGCGATCCTCCCGCTGCGCGCGCTGCTCGCGACCGCGGCCTACCTCGCCGTGTCCGCGGCCATCGCGGCCCTGCCGATCGACGCAGGCACATACGCGCCGGACGCAGCCACGCTGATCTTCCTGCTGCTCACGATCCACGCCTCGCACTACGCGAGCGCGGGCCTGGCCAAGCTGCGGCTCGGCCGGCGCTGGTACTCGTGGGTCCTCGAGAACCGCATCGATCACATGGCCGCGAACGCGTACGCGTGGGGCTGGGGCCGGTTCGTCGCCTGGCCCGCCTGGCACCGCTTCGTGCGGGCGCTCCGCATCGCCCGCGTCCCCTTGCAGGCCGGCGCCCTCGCGGTCGAGCTGCTCTCGCCGCTCGCGCTGCTCAGTCCGACCGCGGCGCTGCTCGCGATCGCCGCCTGGTCGGTCTTCCACCTCGGCGTGCTCGCGTGCGGCGGCTTTTGGTTCTGGGACTGGCTCGCCGCCGACCTCGTGCTCGCGGTCGCGATCCTCCTGCTGCCCGAGCCGCTGCGCCAGGCGCTGTTCGGCTGGCAAGCGGTCGCCGCGGCGATCGCCTTCATCGCCGTGTTCCCGCTGCGCAACCGGCTGTGGGGGCCGACGCCGCTCGCGTGGTGGGAGACCCCGTTCACCCAGCGGTTCCACTGGCTGGCGCACGCCCGCGGCGGCGCGACCTACGAGGTCTACAGCGACTTCATGTGCCCGCACGAGCGCCTCTACGGCAAGATCCACGCCTGCTTCATGGCCCCGGTCCGGCTGATCACCGGGCACCTCGGGACCGTCTGGGACGCCGACCACCGCGACGCCGTGTGCGCCGCGGGCCCGAGCCCGGCCCGGCTCGACGCGGTGCGCGAGCGCTGGGGCGTGCAGCCGCGCGACGAGCGGCTCGCCCGCAACCACCTCGACTATCTCCGCCGCTTCTTCGGGGCGCTCGACGCGGGCGCGCGCAAGCACGTGCTCCCGGCCGCGCTGCGCTGGCTCAAGGCGCCCGGCGGCCACTGCTACTACTGGGGCGACCTCCCGGCCTACCGTGGTCAGGAGCCGCTGGTCGGCGTCAGCCTGTGGTTCCGCGAGCAGTACTACGACGGCGAGCGCCTCGTGACGATCCGCGACGAGAGGGTCGAGCACATCGTGCTCGACGCCGACTCCGCCGCGCGGACCTGCGAGCCGGAGCCGCTCGCCCGCGACGTCGAGATCCTGCTCGCCGACGCGTTCTGGCGCCGCGACGGCAGGGACTACCGAACCGCCGAGGGAGCACCGGCACGATGAACGCGGACGACTACTTGCACAGGCTGCGCGCCGGCCGGATCACGATCGTCGTCGACGACGAGGCCGCGGCCTCCGCGTGGTCGGAGCTCGGCCCGGTCCTGCCGCTCACCGCCTACGATCGGCTCGCCGCCGACGCCCCGCCCGCGCTGCTCGTGACCTCGCGGCTCGCCACCGTCGGCCAGCTCCACGACACCTGGGAGGACGCCGCCGCCACCTTCACGGTCCTGTGGGCGGCGCGTTACGACTCCGGCCTACAGGCGCAGCGCTACGCCGCCGCGCACCTGCAGGCGCTCGACGGAGCCGCGGCGCTGGCCCGCCGCGCCTGGTGTTACGACGCCCTGCTGACCTACCCCGGCTGCGACATCCAGACCTCCGCCGGGGCCCTCGCGGTCGACCTCGCCGACGAGCTCGAGATCGCCAACACGAGCGACGAGGTGCGCCCGCTCTGGCTGCAGTCGATCACCGAGTTCGCCGAGGCCTCGATCGTCAACCTCGAGAGCGAGACCTCGAGCTTCCGCGCCAGCGGCACGTTCGCATTCGCCGGCCTCGCTCACCTCGTCAACACCGCCGACGTCCGCGACCGCCACGCCGCCACGCTGACCCGCCTGATGCGGGCGGCCGCCGGCGGCGACAACCACCTCGAGCTGGCCGACAACCGCGTCGTCCGCGTGGTCGTCGGCGGCAGCGACGTGACCGCCGCATTCGTCGCCATGTTCGCCGACGACGAGCGCGGCGCCTCGGCCCTCGAGCTCGGCCTCGGCTGCGCCGCCCTCACCCCCGACTGGACGATCGACTCGCCGCTGCACAAGTGCTGCGCCGGCGCGTTCATCGGGGTCGGCACCGGCCACCGCGGGCCGCACGTCGACTTCGTCGCGCTCGCCGCGGACCCCTGCTTCCGGGCCCTGCCGACCGCGTGAGCCGTACGCCATGCCGCACCTCCGAACCGCCCCGCACGACACAGCAGGCACGCCGCCCGGGCTGCCGCACATCATCGTCAACGAGGCCGCCGAGCGCTTCAGCTTCGCCGGCATGAAGACGATCCTGGTCGTCTTCATGACCATGCACATGGTCGACGCCTCCGGGGCGCCCGCGGTCCTGTCGGGCGCCGAGGCCAAGGGCTGGTTCCACGCGTTCGCCAGCGCGGTCTACTTCTTCCCGCTGCTCGGCAGCCTGCTCGCCGACGCCGTGCTCGGCAAGTACAGGACCATCTACTGGCTGTCGATCGTGTACTGCCTCGGCCACCTCGCGCTCGCCCTCGACGGGACGGCGACCGGCCTGGTGATCGGCCTGTCCCTCATCGCCGTCGGCTCCGGCGGCATCAAACCGTGCGTCTCGGCCCACCTCGGCGATCAGTTCGGCCAGCGCAACGCGCACCGACTCGAGCGCATGTACACGTGGTTCTACCTGGCCATCAACGTCGGCAGCATGCTCTCGATGCTGCTGACCCCGTGGCTCCTGAGCCACCACGGCGTGCACGTCGCGTTCGCCGTCCCCGGCCTGCTGATGCTCGTCTCGACCGCCGTGTTCCGCGGCGGCCGCGACGTGTTCGTCCACGTCCCACCCGGCGGAGCTGCCTTCATTCGCCAGACCTTCAGCCGCGCGGGCCTGGCGAGCATCGGCTCTCTGGTCGCGCTCTACGCGTTCGTCGCCGTGTTCTGGGCCCTGTTCGCCCAGACGGGCTCGGCCTGGATCCTCCAGGCCCAGCAGATGGACCGCGAGATCCTCGGATTCGAGCTGCTGCCGGCCCAGGTCCAGGCCGTGCAACCGCTGTTCACCATCGCCTGGCTGCCGCTGTCGACCTACGTGCTCTACCCGGCGCTCGCGCGGGTGTTCACGCCGACCCCCGAGCGCCGCATCGGCCTCGGCATGGCCCTGATGGCCGCGGTGTTCGTGCTGCTGGCCTGGATCGACGCCCAGATCGGCGCCGGCGAGCGGCCCTCGATCCTGTGGCACCTGCTCGGCTACTCGGCGATCGCCCTCGCCGAGGTGCTCGTCGCGGTGACCTGCATCGAGCTGTCGTACCGCCGCGCCCCGCCGCGGATGAAGTCGATCGTCATGGCGGTGTTCGCGTTCAGCGTCTCGCTCGGCAACCTGTTCACCAGCGCGGTCAACCTGCTCGTCGTCGACGAGCGCGGCGCGAGCCTCCTGACCGGCCCGAGCTACTTCCTGTTCTTCGCGGCCCTGATGGCCGTGACCGTGATGTTCTACGTCCCCTTCGCCCGCTGGCTCGCCGGACGCCCGACCCGCGCCCACGCCTGACCCCGGAGGCACCATGCTCGACCAAGCCACCCTCGCGTCCGAGAAGCTCCACTACTGGCGAAACGGCCACGTCGTCGTGCGCGGCATGTTCTCCCCCGCCGAGATGGCGGTCGTCCGCCAGCGGATCCACGCCGTCGCGGCGATGCGCGCGCGGGTCGACCACCTGCGCGCATTGCAGGCCCAGGGCGAGCACCCCTCGTTCGAGACGATCTTCGTGTGGAACGACGTGCTCGGCGACGACGTGTTCGCCAAGCTCGGTCGGTCCGACAAGCTCCTCGATCGCCTCTCGTTCTATTACGACGACGACGTCTACGGCTACCACAACAAGATCGTGCTCAAGCTGCCCGGCGTGGTCGGCTTCCGGCCGCACCAGGACCACGCCTACTGGCAGGGCTACGGGTGCCGCTTCCCCGAGGCGCACGCGGTCTACATCGCCATCGACGAGGCGACCCGCAGCAACGGGTGCCTCCAGCTGGTCCCGCGCTCGCACCTGCTCGGCGTCCTGCCGCACGGCGCCTGGAGCGGGCGCGGCAGCGACAACGGCGTCCTCCCGGAGGTCATGCAGGGCCTGTACGCCGACGGCTACCGCCTCGAGCCGATCGAGGCCCGCCCCGGCGACGCGATCCTTTTTCACGGCCAGACGATCCACGCCTCCGACGACAACACCTCGGAGCAGCCGCGGCTCGCCATGATCGCGACCATGAACACCCGCAACAACAGCCCCGATCCGGCCAAAAACCGCCCCGGGCACCCGTATTGGTCGCACCAGCCGCGGATCACGGCGCCGATCACCGCCGCCGACCTCGACCTCCCGCTGCCGCGATTCGACCTGCGCTGCGAGCCCCACGACGCCGCCGTCGCGGTATCGTCCTGACCGGTCCAACCCGCCGCTCCCACCCGGTACCCACCATGTTCAAGAACCATCCACGCGGTCTGCCTGTCCTGTTCTTCGCGGAGATGTGGGAGCGCTTCGGGTTCTACCTGATGCTCGGGATCTTCACGCTGTACATGAAGGCCGGCGCCGACGCGGCGATGCCGGCCAAGTCGGGGCTCGGGCTCGGCCCGCAGCAGGCGAGCGACATCTACGGCACGTACATCGCCCTCGTGTATCTGACGCCGTTCGTCGGCGGTCTGCTCGCCGACCGGATCCTCGGCTACCGCAAGGCGATCATCATCGGCGGCCTCCTCATGGGCCTCGGCTACTCGGGCCTCGCCGTGTCCGGCTACGGCCCGCTGTTCTTCCTGTCGCTGCTGCTGATCATCCTCGGCAACGGCCTGTTCAAGCCGAACATCTCCACGCTCGTCGGCAACATCTACAACAACGACCGCTACCGCGAGCACAAGGACGCCGGCTTCAACATCTTCTACATGGGGATCAACATCGGCGCGTTCGCCTGCAACTTCGTCGCCGCCTACCTGCGCAACACCTACGGCTGGGGCTACGCGTTCCTCGCCGGCGGCATCGGCATGTTCGTCGGCGTCGCGTGGTTCATCGCCGGCATGCGCCACACCGCCGAGGCCGACGTGATCAAGCCGGTCCAGCCCGGCGATCAGCCGGTCGGCACGATCCTCGGCCAGGTGTTCGGCCCGGCCGCCCTGTTCGCCGCCGCCGGCTGGTTCCTCCCCGCGCTGATCGCCGGCCCCGGCGCGACCGTGTTCGGGACCCAGAGCAACGACGCGTTCCTGTTCGCGTGCCTCCCGATCACCTACTTCTACTTCTCGCTGTGGCGCCGCTCGATGGGCGAGGACCGCGAGCGCATCGGCGCCCTCCTGCCGATCTTCGGCGCCGTGATCGCGTTCTGGGCGATCTTCCACCAGAACGGCGACGCCCTGACGACCTGGGCCGACCGCCACACCCGCCGCGAGATCCCCGAGTTCGCCGTCCCGCTCGCCGAGGCCGTCGGCGGCGTGCAGCGCGTCGACACCAGCCCCCGCGAGGTGACCCTCACCGACGACCACGGCAACCCCGCGCTCGGCCCCGACGGCGCGCCGATCAAGACCCTCGGCCCCGACCCCTACTTCGACAACGTGCCCGCCGACCAGCGCCCGCCGCCTCCGCCTCCGGGCTGCAAGGCCAGCGAGCGCACCCCGGCCAACGCCGAGCAGTGCGCGCCGTACAACACGAAGCTCGTGTCCACCGAGCTGTTCCAGTCGATCAACGGGTTCTTCGTCGTCCTCCTGACCCCGTTCGTCGTCGGCCTGTTCGCGATGCTGCGCCGACGCAAGCGCGAGCCGTCCACGCCGGCCAAGATCTCGCTCGGGCTCTTCATCACGGCGCTGTCGACCCTCGTCATGGTGATGGCCACGTTCGTCACCCACAACGGCGAGCTCAAGGGCTCCGCCCTGTGGCTCATGGGCACCTACGGCGTGATCACCCTCGGCGAGCTGTGCCTGAGCCCGATGGGCCTGTCGCTGGTGTCCAAGCTCAGCCCGGCGCGCCTGACCGCCCTCATGATGGGCGGCTGGTTCCTCTCGACCTCGATCGGCAACAAGCTCTCGGGCATCCTGTCCGGCCTGTTCACGCTGTTCGAGCACAAGTCGAGCATCTTCCTGATCAACTTCGCGGGCGCCCTGCTCGCCTCGCTCCTCATCTTCCTGATGCTGCCGCGGCTCCGCCGGGTCATGACCAAGTACCTCGGCAAGTGAGGCTCGCTTCACGGCCCTTCGGGCCTGAGGCGCCGCGGCGAGTAAGCCGATTACGCGAGCGCCGCCCCGCCGCGACGGCGCCCCGGACGAGCCGCGAATGCCGTCTGCGCGATCAAGCTTGACGGGCCGACGACGCTCGGCAAAACCCACCCTCGAGGGCATGCCCGTCACGCGCGACGAACTGGTGATCGACCTGAGCGAGCCCCGCGGTCCCGCGGCCGCGCGGGCCTGCTACGCCGAACACGGCCTGTTCATCGCCCGCGGCCTGCTGCCCGCGACCCTGCTCGACGACATCCGCCGCGAGATCCGTCGCCTCGTCGAGCTCGGCCACGCCGCCGTCGGACACCCGTGCCCCTCCGCCATCCGCTTCGACACCGGCTTCGCCGCGCTCCACGCCGTCGACCCCGACGTCGGCGAGTCGGTGTTCGGCGCCTGCCGCCGGCTGGCCGCGGTCCACCGCCTCTCGGTCGACAAGGCGCTGCTCGATCTGTCGGCCCGGCTGATGGACACCGACATGGTGATGGTCCCGCCCTACAAGCCGGTCCGCATCGACTGGGCGTCGCGGGAGGACGCGCTGTTGCCGTGGCATCAGGACTACCCGTACGCGCAGGACTCGCCCGACGGCGTCGTCTACTGGATCCCCCTCGACGACGTCGACCAGCATAACGGCTGCCTGCGCGTGATCCCCGGCAGCCACGCCGACGGCGTGCACCCGGTCGAGATGATCGCCTCGACCGCCGATGTCCCGATCCGCGGCCTGCGCCTCCCCGACGACGACGCCCTGGCCTGCGAGCGCCGCCCGCAGCTCTCGCTGCCGATGCGCGCCGGCGAGGTCCTGGTGCTCAGCGCGCTGCTGCTGCACCGCAGCCAGCCGAACACCAGCGGCGCCGTGCGCTGGACGGTGCAGGTGCGCCACGGCAACTTCGCCAACCCCACCGCCCTCGCCAAGGGCTGGCCGCGCGGCCACTACGAGCACCACTGGTTCGACGAGTCCCACCCGGAGCACGTGCTCGCCTCGCCGACCTCCGCCTGAGAGCCACGCCGATGAACGACCTGCCCGCCGAGGACAACCTGCACCGCGCCTACGTCGGGCCCATGGCCGAGTACGATGTCGGCGCCGTCCACCAGTTCAACCTCCTGACCACCGTGCTCGGGCTGCGCGAGTACCACAGCCTGCTCGAGATCGGCTGCGGCTCGCTGCGCGCGGGTCGCCTGCTGATCACCTGGCTGATGCCCGACCGCTACTGCGGCCTCGAGCCCAACCGCTGGCTCGTCGAGGCCGGCCTCGACCGGGAGATCGGCCGCGACCTCGTCGCCCGCCGCCGCCCCGTGTTCCGCCACGACGAAGACTTCGGCCTGCGACGATTCGAACGCCGCTTCGATTACATCATCGCCCAGTCGGTCTTCTCGCACACCGCCCTCGGGCAGATGACGACCTGCCTGGCCGAGGCCCGCGCCGCCCTCGCGCCCGCGGGCGTGTTCGTCGCCAGCTTCGCCGAGGGCGAGCACGACTACACCGGCGACACCTGGGTGTACCCCGAGAGCGTGACCTTCACGCTGTCGACAGTGGTCGGCGCCGCCGAGGCCGCCGGCCTCGCCTGCACGCCGATCTCGTGGGGCAACCAGAACGGGCAGCGCTGGGTCTGCTTCCACCACCCGGACCACCGCCCGCAGATCGACCTCGACGAGGAGAGCGCACGCCGGGCCGCGTTCGCCGTCGAACGCGAGCGCGCCGCCTCGTACCGCCGCGCCGGCATCTCGCCCGCGGACTACGCCCGCCTCGTCGAGCGCCTCGCGGTGATCGCGGCCAGCCCGGCCGTGCAGGCCGCCATGGCGAACGACGCCACACTCCACCGCGCCGTCGCCGGACCACCACCCGTGTAATCACATTTCTTCAGACTACGATCATTCCTGTAATCTACTTACACGGACGGACCGCTTGCGACGCCGTGGAGCGCCGCCTATCGTGCAACGTCGAATCTTGCATGGGCGAGGCCACCGACAATACGACCGACGCGGCGCGCACGGCTCAGGCCCGCGTGATCGTGCGTCGCCACGCGTACTGGGCGCTCGGGCTCGGCCTGCTGCCGCTGCCGATCGTCGATGTCGTCGCGCTCACCGGCCTGCAGGTCAAGCTGCTCGCGGCCCTGTCCGCGCACTACGGGGTCACGTTCTCCGCCGAGCGAGCCCGGGCCGCCGTCGTCGCCCTGACCGCGGGCCTCGGCAGCGTCGCAGTGTCAGGAATGATCGCCAGCAGTTTGTTTAAAATTGTGCCGGTCGCGGGCATCGTGGCCGGCATCGTCGGCGTGCCCCTCCTCGGCGGCGCCCTCACCCGGGCCGTCGGCGACCTGTTCGTCATGCATTTCGAATCGGGCGGCACGCTCCTCGACTTCGACGCCGTCGCCATGCGCGGCCACTTCCGCGAAGAATTCGAGCGCGCGCGCGCCGAGGTCACGCGGACGCGGGCCGGGGACGAGGAGCCGGTCGCGCCGTGATCGCGGCGCCGGAGGTGTCATGGACGACCCGCTCGTGAGAGTCACTTCCCTCGAATCCGAGCCGTCGTCGCGGCTCGTCGACATCCCCGGCCTCGACGCCGTGGGCCACGGCATCTACCTGCGCCCGCACCAGCCGCACGAGCTCCGACGCGTGCTGTTCGAGCGCCGCGAGCACCGGACGATCGCCTTCCGCGACGCGGGCCGGCTGTTTCAAATTCCGCAGGGATACGAGGTCGACGACTGCCCGCCGATGCCCGCCGATCAGCTGCTCAACCAGGTCCTGATCGAGGACTCCTGGGACCGCTTCGACAAGCAGATGGGCCTCGACACCAACCTCTCGGCGGGCGCCGGCGCCTTCAGCGTCAACGCCACCGCCAGCCAGGCCCGGCAGATGCGCGCCAGCGAGGAGGCGCACTACGCGGTGCGCAGCTCGTGCATCCCGCTGTGGAGCGTCTACCTCGCCGACCCCGCGAACCTCGTCGCCGGCCTCCAGACCGCGGAGATCCCGACGCCGTTCCGCCACGAGCACCGCGCCGAGTACGACCGCTTCTTCGAGCAATACGGCAGCCACTACGTCAAGCGGGCCTGGGTCGGCGGCAAGGCCCAGCTGTTCCTGACCGTCCTCAAGTCCTCGGGCGTGACGAAGGAGGAGATCAGCGCCGGGCTCAAGGCCAGCACCGGCGCGCTCGCCAGCGGCGAGACGACCGCCCGCATGAACCAGTCGCGCGAGAAGCTGCAGGCGAGCTCGCAGTGCTGCGTCGCGGGCAAGGGCGGCGACGAACTCAAGCTCGCCGCCCTCAGCTCGCTCGACGAGGCGAAGTACAACGAGTGGCTGGCGACGATCCGCCAGAACCCGCAGATCATCGAGCTCGAGGTCGCGGGGATCTGGAACCTGATCCGCCAGCGCGACCGGGCCCAGGCGCTGCGCGAGGCCTACCTGGAGGCCTCGTCGTTCGAGGCGATCTCGGCCGCCTTCGCGGTCGACAAGACCGTGTACTTCATCCGCGGCCGCAAATACTTCAGCTACGCCATCGAGTCGCAGCGCAGCGAGAAGCCGCGCCCGCTCGTCGAGAAGTGGCCCGCCCTGGCCGAGATCGGGTTCGACCGCATCGACGCCGCGTTCAGCGGCCGCGACCTCGTGACCCCCGCCGGCCAGCGCCTCCACCGCAAGCTCTACTTCTTCCGCAAGGACCTGGTCGCCCGCCTCGACGTCGACTCCGGAGCGCTCGACCCCGGATACCCCCGCCCGCTCCGCGAGGAGTTCCCGGGCCTCGAGTTCGAACGCGTCGACGCCACCCTCGAGCTCGGACGCGACACGATCTTCCTGTTCTCGGGGCGCAAGTACGTCCGCTTCAGCCTGGCCCAGGGCCGCGTCGAGGACGGCTACCCCGACCTCGTGCACCGGCGCTGGCCCGGCGTCACCTTCGAGCGCATCGACGCCGCGATCTACTGGGGGAACGCGAAGGTCTACTTCTTCAAGGACGACCAGCACGTCCGCTTCGACATGGTCACGCGCCGCGCCGACCCGGGCTACCCCAAATACATCGTCGGCAACTACATCGAGGACTGGCGCTTCTTCGACTGACCGAACAAACAATGCCGCACCCATTCGTCCCCCCCGACCTCGACGCCGCCCGCTGGCCCGACGTGGAGCCGCTCTACCGCGAGCTGCTCGCAAGGCCGCTGCGCTCGGTCGCGGAGCTCGAGCAGCTGCTCCGCGACCGCAGCGAGCTCGACGCGGCGATCAGCGAGGTCGAGGTCGATCTCTACATCGCCACCACCCGCCGGGTCGACGACGCCGCCGCGGAGGCGGCGTACCTCGCCTTCGTCGACACGGTCGAGCCGCCGCGCCGCGCCGTCGCCTTCGCCCTCGACCGCAAGATCGCCCTGTCCCCTCTGGCAGCCAACCTCGACGAGGCGCGTTACGGCGTGCTGCTCCGCGACCTCCGCGTCGACATCGACCTGTACCACGCCGAGAACCTGCCGCTGGCGGCCGAGCTGGCCCGGCTCGACCAGGAGTACGGGCGCCTGTGCGGCGCGATGACCGTCCAGTTCGCCGGCGAGGAGCGCACGCTGGCCGCGATGGCAGGCCGGCTCGAGCACACCGACCGCGACGCACGCGCCGCCGCGTGGCGCGCGGTGCACGAGCGCCGCTACGCGGACCGCGATCAGCTCGACAAGATCTTCGACGAGATGGTCCAGCTGCGCCACCGCACCGCGGTGCAGGCGGGCTTCCGCGACTTCCGCGACTATCAGCACCGCCGCCTCCGCCGCTTCGACTACACCCCCGACGACTGCCTGCGCTTCCACGACAGCATCGCCGAGGTCGTCGTCCCGCTGCTGCGCCGGGCCAACGACGCGCGCGCGCGCGCCCTCGACGTCGCGCCGCTGCGCCCGTGGGACCTCGCCGTCGACGTGCACGGCCGTCCGCCCCTGCGCCCGTTCACCAGCGCGGAGCAGCTGGTGCTGCGGACCTCCCGGGTGTTCCACCGCATGCGCCCCGACCTCGGGCGAATGTTCGACGGCCTGCGCGAGACGGCGTGCCTCGACCTCGAGGCCCGCCCCCACAAGGCCCCCGGCGGCTACCAGTTCCAGCGCGAACGATCAGGTCGACCCTTCATCTTCATGAACGCCACCGGGATCCACCGCGACGTGGTCGCCCTGACGCACGAGGCCGGCCACGCCTTCCACGCGCTGCTCTGCCGCGACGAGCCGCTGCTGCACTACCGCACGGCCCCGATGGAGTTCGCCGAGGTCGCCTCGATGAGCATGGAGCTGCTCGTCCTGCCCTTCCTCGACGAGTACTACGACCCGACGACCGTCGACCGGGCCCGCCGCCATTACCTCGAGGACCTGCTCGCGCGGCTGGCCTGGACCGCCCAGATCGACGCCTTCCAGCACTGGATCTACACCCACCCGGAGCACGACCGGGCCGCGCGCGGCGAGCAATGGATCCGCCTCAGCGAGCGCTTCGGCCCCGAAGTGAGCTGGGCCGGCGTCGACGACTATCTGCCGGTCGAGTGGCACCGCCAGCTCCACCTGTTCAGCGCGCCCTTCTATTACATCGAGTATGGGATCGCCCAGCTGGGCGCCCTGCAGGTGTGGCTGCAGGCCCGGCGCGACCTCCCGGGGACCCTCGACCGCTACACCAGGGCCCTCGCGCTCGGCGGGTCGCTGCCCGTCCCGCGGCTGTACCAGGCCGCCGGCCTGCGCTTCGACCTCGGCGGCGATCTGCTCCGCGATCTGATGCAGGAGGTCGCCCAAGCGAACGCGGCGACACCCGACTGACGCCCGACTCACCAGCGCGTAGCGAGCCGCGACTCCGCCGCGAGCCTGTGCTCGAGCTGCGCGACCCGCAGGCGCAGGCGCTCGTTCTCCTCGCATATCCGCGACATCGTCGACGGCGGCGAGGCGAGGGCGACCTGCAGCGCGGGACGCCGGGACCGCCGCGGCGGCGTGCGTGGCGAGGCGGAGAGCGCGTCGAGCAGGACGTCCATGGATGCCCAGCGGTCCGCGGGGTCGACGGCCTGTCCCCGGCGGATCACGTCGTCGAGCCAGGCGGGGATCCTCCGGCCACGCCACGCTGCGCGGACGGGCTCGTCGCGCGCCCCCGCGGCCGTCGGGAGCGACCCGTGGAACGCCTCGTGCGCGAGCATGCAGAAGCTGTAGATGTCGCTGCGGGCGTCGGCGGCGAGGCCGAGCACCTGCTCCGGCGCCGCGTAGCCGGGGGTGCCGACCATGCGCCCGACCCGCGTCGATCCGAAGCTGCCCGGGAGATCGTCGGCGACCGCGAACTCGAGCGCGTCCGACCGCTGATCGACGGTCACGGCGACGCCGAAGTCCATGACGCGCACGCGGCCGTCCTCGCCGATCATGATGTTGTCGGGCTTGAGGTCGCGGTGCACCAACCCGGCCGCGTGGGCCGCCGCGAGCCCCCGGCCGGCCTGGGCCAGCGCCGCGAGGATCTCGCCGCGGGCCGGCCGGAGCTCCTCCAACCACCCGCGCAAGGTCCGTCCCGCGACGAACTCGAGGACGATGCACAGCTGCGCCTCGACCTCGAACACGTCGTACACCGTGAGGATGTTCGGGTGCGCGAAGCGAGCCATCGCCCGGGCCTCGAGCAACAGCCGCTGCCGCGTGAGCTCGTCGACCCCCGCACGATGCAGCCGCTTGATCGCCACGCGCCGCCGCAGCTGCTCGTCATAGGCCGAGTAGACGACGCCCATGCCGCCGCGCCCGAGCAGGCCGAGCACGAGGTAGCGACCGAGCCGCGTCCACGGCGGCGCGCCCTGCCCCGACGAGTCCTCCAGCGCCTTCGGGAGCGTCCCGGGCGTCGGATGGTCGCTGTCGTCGCGGCAGAACAAGGGACCAGGGCTGTTTAGCAAAGAGCGATTCCGCGCGCAACGTCCGCGCGCAACGCGGCGCACGGGTCACACTGCCGGCAGCCCCAAATCGACGATTTCAAGCCGTGTTACGCCGATTCGCAGCTGCTTCGTACCCTCGCGTCGCTCGATGATCCGCGTCGCGTCGAGGACCCCCGCCTCCGCGAATTGCCGGCGGATCCGGTGGATCTCGACGTGGAACCGATTCGCGTCGTAGCCGAGCTGTTGCAGCAGTTCGTCCTGGTCGATCCACCCGGCATCGTCGTGCCACGGGCCATGCACGGCGAGCCGGACGCGGGCGAGGGCCAGGATCAACGCGTGGTGCGCCCGGGCCTTGAGCTCGATGGGCACGTCGCCGCGCGACACCTGCAGCTCGACCGCGCCGCCGCTGACGACGAACCGCAGCGCGAGCATCTCGAGGCTCGGCGCCACGTCGTCGGCGTCGCGTGTCGACGATCCGAGGTCCGGCAGATGCAGCCGCCACGCCTCTCCCCGCGTATGCACGAGGTCGCCGTCCTCGATCGGCGTGGTGGTGTCGTCGCGCTCGAGCCACCAGCGGCGATCCCGGCTGAACACCGTCACCTCGACCCGCTCCGGCCCCGGCAGGAACAGGAGCTCGTCCTGGGCCTCGACGATCGGGTGCGGCGAATAGAGGCCGCTCGCGTGCGGCCGCGGCGGCCCTCCGTCGCACAGGTGAAATTGATCCGGTCGGCCGAACCCGAGCCGTGCGCCCTCGGCGAGCCCGACCACCCGCCCTGGACCGAGCCGGTGACCGTCGATGTACGTGCCGTTCCGGCTGTGCAGGTCCTGCAGCTCCCACACGCCGTTGCGCCAGCGCAGCAGCGCATGCTCGCCCGACGTCTCCGGGCACGCGACCCGCAGCTGGCAGACCCGCGAACGACCGATGAGACACCGCGGTGGGACGAGCCACGGCGAGGCGCCGTTCTGTTGCCGAATCAGCGACATGACACCGAAGTTGCGTACGCAAGCTACAGCCGCACGACCCTGCATGTCCATGTTCGTGGGGCGAATCGCGGCAGCAACTCCTGCTGTAATCGACTTACACAATCACCATAAATCTCGCCTCGCGTCACCGTCCACACCCGCGGCGCGAGCTTCTCACGCAGACGGTCGATCGCTCGAGTGGCCGATGACTCGCCTCAGTCGCCGCGCCGCCGTCGCCGCCGCGTTCCTCCTGCTCGGCGCCCTCGTGCTTCGCATCGAGCCCGGCGCGGCCTATCTCGCGCGATCTCGCCGCAGGTCCGCGGCTACGTCGACGCAGCGCGCTGCTTGGCCCCGGTCCGGTAGCGCGGGTTGCTGTCGTGCCACTCGAACCCGCCGCCCATCCACGACCGCAGCCCGCGCACGA
>Ga0075163_10001419_pt1 | contig 32323 bp, 28 predicted proteins | sample JI1023141ADNA_FD_71478 | JGI IMG/M metagenome (GOLD analysis project Ga0075163, IMG submission 71478) | Wastewater effluent complex algal communities from Wisconsin, to seasonally profile nutrient transformation and Carbon sequestration -... | ecosystem: Engineered > WWTP > Effluent > Algae...
GAGCACGGTGCGCGATGCGATGAGGCGTGGAGGTTCCCCGCCATGGACTACCTGTTCCTGTTGGGGTTGAGCCGATACACCCGCTATGCCAACCTGCAGGAACCGCTCCTTCTTTACCGGATCGGCGAACAGAACATGCGGCACGGACGGGACCCGGCACAGGACCGGGCCCGTACCTACGGCCCTGTGTTCAACTACTTCGGATTGCCTGCCGATGCTGGGAACATCGAACTACAGGTCATGCTGCACGGCATGTTCCTTCGTCCACCCACCTTCGCGCAGGTGCGTGGCCTCCGTGCCTGGTGCGATCGGCTCATCCGATGGAACCGCAGCGTGCATGAATTCCCTGAGGGATCTTTCGAACGGATCGTTGAGCAGCGCTGGGCCCGGTTGTTCCATCACCTGGCCGACCGCTCCTTCCTGGCCGGGCTCGCACACGTGCTGATCGGCCCTCGTTCGTGGGCCTCGGTAGCCTACCTGCTGAAGGTCACCGTTCGACGTATGTTGAGCGGCCGGTGATCCGTCCTTCCGCGGCCCGAAGCATGGGGCGTACTTTCGCCGGACCATGGATCGGCCCTTACGCGTAGCCTACATCACGCACTACACCGAGTTGTACGGGGCCAACCGCAGCCTGCTCGACCTGATGCATGCGCTCCGCGGCCATCATGGAGTGGTCCCGCAGGTGATCGTCCCGCGCCCCGGCGACCTCACGGTGGAGTTGGACCGCAGCGGCATTCCGTGGGCCGTCATCCCGTTCGTGCCCTGGATGTCCGAACGACGGTACAGTGGACGTTGGTATCACCGCATCATGCAACGGGTGCGTTTCCTGCGTGAAGCCCGCGGACGGATCGCCAGCAACAACGCGGTCCTTCCCAAGTTGTTTCTCCAATTCGATGAGTGGGGGATCGATGTGATACACCTCAACAGCGCGGCGGTGGGGTTGGCGTCACTACTGATGCGGAACAGCGAAAGGCCCATCGTGTGGCACATCCGCGAGATGCCCGAGGCACACTATGGTCTTTTGGTGGATGGCGGACAGGCCCGATATGCCGATGCGTTGCGGAACGCCCAGCACGTCATCGCCATTTCCGAGGCCGTGGTGGCCGATGTCCGGGAGCAAGCCACCCACCTTGAGCACATCTCGTGCATTCCCGATGGGGTACTGAGCGAGGAGCGGTTCGGTGAACTGGCAGGTCACGTGCGCGCGCCACGCACCGAGGCCCGGCCATTCACATTCCTGCAGGTCGGTCTCATCCATCCCTCCAAAGGTCAGACCGAGGCCGTTGAGGCACTTGCCATCCTGCGTGACCGAGGGATCGACGCACGCCTGATCATCGCTGGTGGTGGTCGTGATCAGGTGCTGCGCGGACTGATTGTCGACCGGGGCCTTACAGGTGTGGTCGAGTTACGGGGCTTCGTATCCGATCCCTTCCCGCTATACCACGAGGCCGATGCATTGCTGATGTGTTCCCGACACGAGGCCTTGGGCCGCGTCACCATCGAGGCCATGGCATCGGGGTTGCCGGTCATCGGACATCGTTCAGGGGCCACCACCGAGGTCCTGGAGCAGGGGCGCGTCGGCATGCTCTATGAAGGAGGTGCGGACGCATTGGCCGATCGGATGAGCGAACTCATGGTCAACGCCACGATGCGTGCTTCACTCATCGGGAACGCACGTGCTTCCGCAGCGCAGCGTTTCACCACCGAACGATGTGGTGCTGCGGTCATGCAGGTGTATCGGTCCGTACTTGGTGGTCACGGAAACTGAACCGACGTGCGCATCACCATCATCACACCCAGTTTCCAACAGGCCGATTTCCTCGAGGAATGCCTTCGTTCGGTGGCAACGCAGGACCATCCGGAGGTGGAGCACATCGTCGTGGATGGCGGCAGTACCGACGGCAGCGTGGATATCATCCAGCGCTACGCTTCCGGTTTGGCGTGGTGGTGTTCGGTGAAGGATGAAGGGCAGAGCGATGCCATCAACAAGGGTCTCGCGCACGCCACGGGCGAAGTCTTCGGATGGATCAATTCGGATGACCTCCTACTACCCGGTGCACTCCGTGAGGTGGCCGAGGTGTTCGCTTCCGACCCTGCGATCACGGTGGTCACAGCGCGTCGCCGGAAGCGCCATGCCGATGGTTCCGAGGAGGTGATGCCACTGGAATCGGACCGTGATGTACCGGCCTGGTTCGTGCGTCCACTGGTCAATCAACAAGCCACGTTCTATCGCATGGACGTGGTCCGCGAAGTCGGTGGCGTGGACACGATGCTACATTATGTGATGGACCTGGAACTCTGGTGGCGGGTGCTGTTCACCAAGGGGACCGCAGGTGTACGTGTCCTGGACCGGGAGTGGGCCGTGTTCCGCATGCATGCGGCCAGCAAGAGCACGGGTGGCCTGCCAGCCTTCGTAGCAGAGACGGCCGCCTTGCTCCACGACGCGTGTGTGCAGGTGGGAGCGTCGGAGTGGTCCGCGATCCTGGCCTTGGGCCATCCACAACGGATCGCCCCGAGGTCCTTACCGGTGGATGGACGGCATCGGGACAGGGTGGTGGCCATGGCGTTCCATTTCCTCCTCAAGTGGCACGGTGGATGCCATGACCGGACCTCGTACCGCATGATGCGAAGACTGCATGCGCTCGCACAAGGGCACCCACGCGGTCTTGATGCGAAGGACCTGGAACGCTGGGCGGCCTTGGAGCACCGGATGCGCGCGCCGGGCTGGTGGGCCTTTCTTTTGCAGCGCAAATGGAAACACCTCTTCGCGTGAAGGTCAGTGTGGTGGTACCCGTCTACAACAAGGCGCCCTACATGAAGGATGCCTTCGAGAGCATTTTCGCACAGACCTTCCAGGACATGGAGGTGATCGCGGTGGACGATCGGAGCACCGACGATAGCCTCGCCGTGCTGCGCTCCTTCACCGACCCACGGCTGCGCATCATCGCTTTGGAGCGGAACCTCGGCCCATCCGGTGCCGTGCAGCGGGGAATGGACGCGGCCAAAGGCGAGTACATCGTGCGAATGGATGCCGACGATCTCATGCATCCGCAGCGCGTGGAACGGCAGGTCGCCTACATGGATGCCCGACCCGAAGTGGGAGCCTCGGGTGGGGTGGTGGTGCTGTTCGGTAAGGACGATGACCAATGGCGGTTCCCGCTCACCGATGAAGCATGCAAGGCCCAGTTGCTGTTCGGTGTACCGGTCCCACAGGGGGGAAGCATCTTGCGTACGCGTGTGCTGCGGGCCAATGATGTCCGTTACCGCGACGAATGGCCCCGGATCGGAGAGGACTGGCTCTTCTGGGTGTCGCTCGCGCCATTCACACGGTTCGGCAACATCGACCAGGAAGTGATCCGCTACCGGCGTGGTGAGCAGAACATCTCCCATGGGCATGACCTGGTGGCTGCGCGGCGTCCGAGGGTCCCGTTGGTCCTCCATGCGCTGGGCCTCGACCCTACACCCGAGCAGGTGGAAACGCACCTCGCGGCATCACTCGTTCTTCCGGCGAAGCCCGATGCGGACATGGTGATGCGCGTACATACCTGGTTGCGGCACCTTGGGTCATGGAACGAAGTTTCCGGCTTGACCACGAAGAAGGCCATGGACGAACGCACTGCCCAAGCATGGAACGCGTTGTTCTACCGATTGCCCGCGCACGGATGGTCGCCTGTGATCAAACACTTGATGTTGGACCTTGCGGGAGCATGGCCACGGTTCCTGTATGCGCTCAAGTACACGCTTCGTCCGCCACGCCAGTGAGGGTGCATATGCAGGCTTGGGGCGTTCCGTCCGCGTTGGAATGACGGGTCTATCTTTGTCGATAGGGCAATAGGACCCGATGCATGAAGGAACTCTGGTTGTTCACGATCCGATTCCCGTACGGGACGTTGGAGAGCTCCTTGGAGCATGAGCTACCGGCATTGTGCAAGCAGTTCGACAAGGTGGTGATCTTCCCCTTGCTCGCTGATGAAGGCCTTCGCCCATTACCTCCGAATGCGGAGGTGCGTGCGGTGTTCGATCGTCCCTTTGCGTCGGCGGGTCCGTTGCTTTTGATCCGCTATTGGCGGGCCTGGCGGACCTTGTGGAACGATGTCCAACGAACCGCACCATCCTTATCGGTACGCCGCCGACACTATTGGTCCGTGATCAGTAGGATGCGTCAGGCGATGATGCGCATGCATGTGTTCACGCGTGCCATGGCTCGGTCCTATGATCCCGACAAGGTGGTCCTGTATTCTTCCTGGACGTTGGACTGGGCCACCGTGCTGGGTCTTTGGAAGGAGCTTGATCCACGCGTTCGGTTCTTCACGCGGATGCGCGGGTTCGACCTCTATCACCATCGGGTGCCCGATCACTGGCAGGTGTTCCAAGGGTTCCATGTACCACGCCTTGCGCACTTGTATGTCACCTGCGATGCGGCCAGGTCCTACATCACCGGTCGCTATCCGGAACTCGATCGCCGGATCAGCATAGCGCCAACGGCCACGGATGATCACGGGCAAGGGCCCTGGTCACCTGCGCCGGTGCTGCGTGTGGTATCCTGCGCCAACCTGTTACCGATAAAGCGGGTTGATCTTATTGCAGAAGCGTTGGTGGCCTTGGGTCGACCGGTGCATTGGACCCACTTCGGCGATGGACCGGAGCGGGAACGGGTGCAAGCCGCGTTGGATCGCCATCCCCATCAGGTCACCGCGGATCTCCATGGGCGTTGGTCCAACCAGGACATCATCGCGTGGTATGGCAAGCATCCAGTGGACCTGTTCGTGCATGTGAGTACCACGGAGGGTGGTCTGTCCGTGGCGTTGCAAGAGGCAGTGAGCTTCGGTATCCCGGTGATCGGGTGCGATACGGGCGGTGTGCCGGAGATCGCCAACGCACGGACCGGACGACTGCTTCCGGTGGAGATCACCGCGCAGGAACTGGCTGCTGCGATCGCCGGTATCGCGGAAGCCCTGCCCGATCTCCAGGCCCGAGCAGGGATCAGGCAATATTGGGCAGAGCGCTATGATGCCAAGGTGGTGCATGAACGGTTCGCCAAGGACCTGTTGGACCGATGACCATGGCGATGCGTTGCTCGGTGATCTTACCGGTCCACAACAAGGCCCCCTACTTGCGGGAATGCTTGGACAGCATCCTTGCACAGCACCACAGCGACTACGAGCTTCTGGCCGTGGACGACGCCAGTTCGGACGAGAGCCCTGCGATCCTCTCGTCCTACACCGATCCACGGTTACGGGTGATCACTCTTGCACGTAACGTGGGGCCAGGGATGGCCGCACAGCGCGCGATGGACGAGGCGAAGGGCGATGTCCTGCTCCGGGTGGATGCGGATGATGTCCTTCATCCGGACCGGTTCACCAAGCAGGTGGCCCTCTTACGCGAGCGACCGGAGATCGGCCTATGTGGTACCGCCATCGCTCTCGTGCATGATCCAGCAACGGTGCGGAGGAACCCTGGATCAGATGCTGACATCAGGGCGCAGTTGCTCTTCGGTGTGGGGGTGTACCAACCCACCATGGCCGTGCGTCGTTCGGTGGTTGCCACACAAGGCATCAAGTACCGGGAGGATTGGCCGTGGTATGGTGAGGATTGGTTGTTCCAACTGGATCTCATCCGAGCGACCCAGGCCGCCAACATCGACGAGCCCTTGGTGATGTACCGGGAAGGACCCCAGAACATGGCCCATGGCCGTGACCGCCGGACCGATCTGGCTGACCTGCACCGCAGGGTGCTGCAAGCGTTCGGATCGGCCCCGCCTACCGATGAACAACTGGCCTTGCATGCGTGGTCGGTGAAGTTCTTCCGTGAGCCACCAACGCCTGGTACTGTGATCGCATACCGGGAATGGTTGACCTACCTGATCGGTGCGTCCCATCTTGTGGAAATGCCTCAGGTCGCATTGGAGCGCAGGGTGGAACGGGCTTGGGAAGAGCTTTATCACCACCTTGTTCCATTTGGCCCCCGGGTACTGGCGGCCTATCTTGCCGCTGGCGGGAAGCTTGGCGCTGCCCGTGCGTACTATGCGCTCCGGATGTGGATGAAACGACAGCCGTCATGAACAGTGGGAACGGGCGCACGCTCTGGCTGTTCACGCGGCAGTACCCCAAAGGGCGTGGAGAAGCCTTCTTGGAAAGCGCAATTCCGGTCTGGGGATCATGCTTCGAACGGGTGGTGATCATACCCATGTTCGATGGGGTCGGCGAGGTTGCGTTGCCGCCGGGTGTGGAGGTGCGGTACCTGTGGAAGGATGCGTTCGCATCCGCTACGCTCTCGCGCACCCTTGGCGAATTGTCAAGCATTGCGCGTGTACTGTGGTCCCGGAACGACGGCAAGCCCCCTACGATACACGAGCTACCGGAAGCCCTCAGCCATGCTCGGCAACTCCTTCGCAAAGTGGACGAGTGCGAGCGTGCATTGCTTCCGGACCTGGTCCCGGACCGGACCGTCCTGCTTTCCACGTGGATGGAGGATTGGGTGAACGTGCTCGGGTTGTTACGCCAGCGCCATCCCGAGCTACGATTCACCACCATGGCTCATGGATGGGACCTGTATGAACACCGGCGCAAGGACGGGCGGATCCCATATCGGCGCTGGCAGATGGACATGGTGGACCAGGTCCTTTGCATCTCCGACCCAGGGGCTGCCTATCTCCACGAGCGGTTCCCAGTGCGATCGGAAAAAGTGAGACTGACCCACTTGGGGACCAAGGATCACGGTGCTGGCCCTTGGGAACCGTGTCCCGTGTTGCGGTTGGTCAGTTGTGCGTATTTGAGGAGCCCCAAGCGCCTTGATCGGTTGGCCGACGCCTTGCACCGTATCGACCGGCCGGTGGAGTGGATCCATTTTGGGGATGGGCCCGACCTGCCCGCGTTACGCGAGCGGGTGGCAACGTTGCCAGCAGGGGTCAAGGTGGACCTGCGCGGTGCTGTTCCCAATGCCACGGTATTGGAGCACTACCGGACAAGACCGGTGGACCTGTTCGTACTGATCAGCGATGATGAGGGTGTGCCGGTTTCCTTGATGGAAGCCGCGAGCTTCGGTATCCCGCTCATGGCCAATGATGTGGGTGGGGTACGAGCGGTCGTGAACCCGGCCACCGGAGTTCTCCTTCCCGCCCAGGTCACTTCCGAAGGGATAGCACGAGCCATCGAACATGCAGCGCAGGGACCCTTGGCGAGACAGGATTTCCGAAAAGGTGTCAGGGCCAGTTGGAAGGAACATTTCGAAGCTGATCGGAACTACGCGCACATCGCGGATATCCTGCGTTGAGATGCATCCCCGACACACCGCGTCGATCATCGTACAGGCGCTATCTTGCGCTCGTTCCACGATCCAAGGGTCTCCTTGTGGACATGCAACGGTATGATCGCCTCGTACACGGACTTCCTTGAGCACCGCGAAGCGGATCGGATCGCGCTGCGCAGGGAGTTCTCGTCGAACCTGATGTTCGATGAGGTGTGGAAGTTCCAGCGGCTGCTGCGGCGGGTGGAATACGAGATGAATTGCCGCAAGCATCGCAGCTTCATCGGCAAGTTCGTTTACAAATACTGGTCCATGCGCTTCCATGCCCAGAGCATCCGGTGCGGGTTCGATATCCCGCCGAATGTGTTCGGCCCCGGCTTGAGCATCGCGCACCGAGGAACCATCGTGGTCCATCCCGATGCCCGTATCGGGGCGAATTGCCGGATCCATGTGGATGTGGTCATTGGTACTCGCCCAGGTCCGGACGACCTGGTACCGAACATCGGAGACAACTGCTACATCGGCCCTGGTGCCAAACTGTTCGGTGATATCGTGATCGGCCCGAACACGGCGATCGGTGCGAATTCCGTCGTGAACACGTCGTTCCCCGAAGGCTTCATGACCGTTGCCGGAGCCCCAGCGAGGAAGGTGAGCGATACGCCCAGCACCGAGTTCATCATCGCGACACGCAGCCACAAGAAGACGCTCGGATGAAGAAGGTGTTAGTGGTGGTGGGCACGCGGCCCAACTTCATCAAGGTCACCCGGTTCAAGGAAGTGGCCGCTGCACACGGAGGCTTGGAGGTGGAGCTCGTCCACACAGGGCAGCATTTCGATGCACGGATGGCCGATGTGTTCTTTGAACAGTTCGGTCTCATCCCCGACCACTGGCTCAACGTGCCTCCAGGAAGTCCGAACAGTCAGATGGCCGGGATCATGTTGGGACTTGAGAAGGTGGTCCTGGAATGCGCTCCCGGTATCGTAATGGTGGTGGGGGACGTGAACAGTACCCTGGCCGGGGCGCTCACTGCCAATAAGATGGGCATCCCCATCGGCCATTTGGAGAGCGGCCTTCGCAGCAGGGACCATGGTATGCCCGAGGAGATCAATCGGTTGCTCACCGACCAGATCACCGACCACTACTTCATCACCGAACAGAGCGGGATGGACCATTTGCTGGCCGAGGGTCGTCCCCGGGAGGCCATGCACTTCGTTGGCAATACCATGATCGATACCCTCGTGAAGTTCGAGGGGCGTATCCAAGGGAACACGATCTTGGAGGAACTCGGCCTAGGGCCGGGAGGGCATGTGCTGATGACCATCCACCGACCGGCAACGGTGGACAATGCGGTGGAGCTTGCCAAACTGGTCGACCTCATCGCGCTGGTAGCGAAGGACCACCGCGTGGTATTCCCGGTACACCCACGGACCACCAACAACCTGGAGCGCTTCGGTCTTCTCGATCGGCTCAATGCTGCCAAGGGCCTCATCCTGTGTGGACCGATGGACTATTTCGCGTTCCAGAAGCTCATTGCCACCTGTGCATTCGTCATCACTGATAGCGGGGGTATCCAGGAGGAGACCACTTATCGCCGCATTCCCTGCCTCACCCTTCGGCCGAACACGGAACGACCCGTGACCGTGACCTTGGGAAGCAACGAGTTGATCACGTTCGATCTGGAGGCGTTACAGGAGGCCATCGGTCGGATCCGGTCCGGTGCGTTCAAGCGTGGTGAAGTGCCTCCACTATGGGATGGGCATGCCACCGAGCGGGTCGTGGCCGACCTTGACCGCATCCTGTGATCCTCTACCTCACCTATAACGACCAGCCCAGTGGGGTCTACTGGAGCCAGGTGACCGACGTGGTCGAGCACCTGAACGGTCTGGGGCATGGTCGCGTGCGATTGCTCGCCTTGGTAAGTCTGCACGGTTGGCGCGGATCACGCCGGCGGATCAAAGCGCATTCGCGCGATGCGATCGTACTGCCCATGGTGCCGCGTATGCGGAATTGGCGCCTGAACCGCTGGTTGCTCTGGGTCGTTTGTCTGTTGTTGCGACCGAAGGCCATCATGGCGCGCGGGGTGATGGCCACATGGATGGCATTGCGGATGCGCGATAGCGGTCTGGTGAAGCGTGTGATGTTCGACGGTCGCGGTGCCTACGCCGCCGAATGGGAGGAGTATCGCATCATCGATGATGATGACCTCATCGCCCAATTCCGTCCCTTGGAACAGGAGGCTGTGTCGGAAGCCGATCTTCGACTGGCGGTGAGTGAAGCGCTCGTGGCGCACTGGCGCGAACGCTACGGCTACCGAGGCGATGCGCACGTGGTCATTCCCTGCACCTTGGGCACGGAGGGAACAGGCCGGAACGCGTCAGTGCCGCCACGGGACGGCCGGGTCCGGTTGGTCTACTCCGGGTCCTCTGCGGGTTGGCAGGGCTTCAGCTTATTGGAGGAACTTCTGGTGCCACTGCTGGAAGGCGATGTACGTGTGGATGTGCTTTTCCTGGCGCGCCGGGACAAGCATGTGCAAGCGCTGATGGACAGGTTCCCCGGCAGGGTTGCACAAGCATGGCTGGAACCCGCAGAGGTGGGACCTGTGCTGGCGATACAGGACCTTGGCATCCTGTTGCGGGAGAGCACCATCACCAACAAGGTATCCTCACCCACGAAGTTCGCCGAGTACCTGGCCGCCGGACTTCCCGTGATCATCAGTTCCGGGATCGGAGACTTCAGCGAGGCGGTGCGTGCCCATGGTCTGGGTGTTGTATATGAACCCGGGCAACCCTTGGCTGAGCTTCGGTCCACCACGACCGAGGAACGGGACCACGTGCGGAACTTCGCTCGAACGCACTACACGAAAGCGGCCCATCGGATTGCCTATGGGCGGGTGCTGGGATCGCTGTTGTCCTAAGCCCCACGCAGTAGGCCACGGATCCGATTCGCTAGGTCGAAGCCGATGACCTGATGCAAGAGCAGGTAGCCGGAACGCGTCGTCGGCGAGGTTCGTGGTCGGAAGTCCGAGGGAAGGAGCGCTGCGTAGTATCGGAGGGCCGCCTTGCGATCCAGCGGATACAGTACACGGATACTGTCGAACAACACTTGATGGAAGGGCCTCAGGTCACGTTCGGGTTGCGTGCGGCCCACATGCTCCAGGATGCGCGCCCGGAGTTCCACGAAGCGCACCCAATTGCTGGCCTGGTTGGTGTGGGTGATGCTACCTGGCCGTTTGTGGATCTCCGTGAGCGGGTGCTCATCGAACACCACACTGACCCTCCGTTGTTGCATGCGGAACATGAGGTCGTACTCCTGACTGCTACGTAGGGTGACATCCCAGCCACCTACTGCAAGCACTGCGTTCCGCTCCCACAGGATGGTGGATGTGACATTGAGGTGGTTGGCCATCAGGTCCATCCAAGGGTCATGAGCTCCGTTCCGTTGGATCGTCTCTTGCACCATCCTGCCATCGGCGGCTATGGTCCGAGAGCTACCGATGATCAGGTCGGGTTGGTTGAATTGTTTGGCCAGCGCAACCTGACCGGAGATCTTACCGGGCATGATCACATCGTCCGCATCAAGGAATTGGACATAAAAGCCGGTGGCAAGACCGAGGCCGGCATTGCGAGCCGCAGGAGCCCCTTGATTGCGCTGGTCGATGATGGTGAACGGGAAGGGGCTTTGCGTTTCAAGCACACGCAGGATCGCAAGGCCATCATCCGTACTGCCATCGTTCACACAGATCACTTCCAGATCACGATGGGTCTGTGCGAAGACATGCTCCAAGCAACGTTGCAGGTACGAGGCAACATTGTAACACGGAATGACCACGGACACCTTCATACGGCTGGCTGGGTGGGCATGGTCGGTTCGACGGTCCGGGTGGTCGAAGAGGTTACCGCGATATTGCGCGATCGTAAGATCGTCTTCGTGCAAAGATAGCCGGTGACCGATGTCAGGATCGAGGCAAGGTGGCTCAAGGGGTCCTACTTTCGCGGCTGAGGTCGTGCGGTGCGACCGCCCACACATGGAAAGGAACGTACTCATCACCGGCGGCGCCGGCTTCATCGGATCGGCTTTGGGTCGTGAACTGCTGGCCTTGGGTCACGAGGTGCATGTGCTCGACGATCTCAGTTTCGGCCGTCGTGCGCTGGCTCCGGTCGATGATGCCCACTTCCATCAGGTGGACATCCGTGACCGCGAAGCAGTGCTGGCCACTGTGCAACGCATCAGGCCGGAGTGGGTGTTGCACCTCGCCGCCATCCATTTCATACCCTATTGCAACGCACACCCGGTCGAAGCAGCGGACATCAACATCACGGGTACCATCAACGTGCTCGACGCGTGCGAGCGGGCCGGTACCGTCCAACAGGTCTTCGTGGCCAGCACCGCTGCCGTTTATCCGATCGCTGAAGGTGCTGTCGACGAACAGCATATGCTGGGCCCTTTGGATATCTATGGGATCACCAAACTGGCCACGGAGAAGTTGGCGAGCGAGTTCCATCACCGTACCGGTGTACCGGCCATCATCGGCCGGTTCTTCAATGCATTCGGTCCCAACGAGACCAACCCGCACCTGATCCCAGAGATCCAGAAACAGGTTCGGTCCGGTATGCGCACCCTCTCCTTGGGCAACCTCGATCCGAAGCGCGATTTCATCCACACCGAGGATATGGGACGGGCCATGGTGGCGTTGCTCGATACCGGAGTGAAGGGCGTTGAGGTGTTCAATATCGGTCGAGGGATCGAATACAGTGTGCGCGAGATCGTATCCGCTTTTGAGCGCCAATTGGGCGAACCGCTGACGATTGAAGTCGACCCGGCACGGGTGCGTAACGTGGAGCGCATGCACTTGCTCGCCGATGTCACGAAGCTCAAGCGGATCACCGGTTGGGAGCCCCGCTGGAGCATCGATGAGGGCGTGGCCACACTGCTCACCGAGGATGTCGCGTTCTGAACCAGTGCACGTTGTACTTTGCACCGACGGGGTGTTTCCGCACGCCATGGGTGGCATGCAGCGGCACTCCCGCTTGTTGGCCGAGCACCTTGCCCGAGGTGGTCGGGTCCGGCTTACGGTCATCCATCCCCATGAAGTGGAAGTGTTCGACCCCGAGTTGGGCATCGACGAGGTGCGTATCACGGACATCGATCCGCAACGCTTCTACCTGCGTGAGCTTTGGCGCTACAGTGGTCGTGTCGCGGACGCCCTGAGGCAGCAGCGGCCGGATGTCATCCTTGCCCAAGGTTTCTGTGTGTGGAAGGACATCGATGAGTTCCGCGACCGACTGGTCGTACATCCCCATGGCCTGGAAATGTTCCAGATGCTGGGACGCAAGGAGCGCTTGATGGGTATCCCCTTCCGGATGGCCTTGCGGTACATCCTACGACGCAGCCGTACGGTCGTCTCCTTGGGTGGAAGACTTACCGACATCCTGGTGGATCAGGTGAAGGGTTCGGGCGCCAGCGTGGAGGTCCTTCCTAATGCCGTGGATCCGATCTCCACGGGCATCATCGAGCGTCCCGATCGCCGCCCGTTGCAATTGCTTTTTGTGGGAAGGTTCGCATTCAACAAGGGGATCGATGTGCTGCTTGCTGTTGCTGATCGGTTGGTGGGTGAGGGGCACGTCAATGACCTTCGGTTCAAGCTTGTGGGTGATGGTCCATTGTTGGCGCAGGTTCAGCGCAAGGGCCTTCCGGAGAATGTGGAGTTATTGGGCAGGGTGGACGACGCCGGGCTGGACCGGCTATATCGTGAGTGCGATGCGTTCGTGCTACCCACACGGTTCGAGGGCATGCCCACCGTGGTCTTGGAGGCCATGGCGCGATCGTGCCCCATCATTGTCAGTGACGTGGGTGCTACCGCCGAACTCGTGGATGCGAGCAACGGTTACCTGATACCTCCGGGGAACGCCGACGAGCTGCATCGGGCCGTCCTTTCACTGGAGTACCTCACACCACAGGAACGGGCATTGCTGGGTGAGCGGGGAAGGAACAAGGTGGGAGAGCGGTTCACGTGGCAGGCGGTGACACGTGCCTTCGAGGACCTGTTCATCCGCATGGCGGGTGAAGGATCGAACTAACGTTCCAGGCAGCACCGGTGCGTCCGCAGAGTGGATCCAGTGGCAGTGCCACAGCCCGTGGAGAAACACGACGATAACCCGGAAACGCGTGCCTGACCGTCCTCGTTACAGGTCGATCCCACCCATTCATACTGGCCCACGATCGTGATGCCCAAGGGTATTCTTTGATCGCATCCCGCAACGAACTCCGACCAGGAGCACAAGCGTGCCCCCCGTGCTCCGCAGACCGCGGAAGCCTGGAAGAAGTCCTTCAATTCGGTATCCGGCTGGAGGTCCATGCAGTACTGTTCGTTCACAGCGACCATCCCGGCAGGACATTGTCGCAATGCCCTATGTCGCGGATCCATCAACTGGAAACCCGTGCCATCGAACACCAGTTGCAACGGTGTCCCTTCACTGATCGCGATACCAAGCACCGGGGTCGACGGACCGCTCGTCAAGCCAAAGGGTCCTGAACCATTGAACCGGATCTGGATGGCACCGGTCACCGGAGCGGGGGCGAGCAGGCTGAGGGCTGTACCCGTTGTGGGGGCACCGTCGATGCCTGTCACGGTCATCGACCATTCGAGACCATTGCTGGTCGCGGTGGCGAAGAGGCCGGTGCGATAGCTGGTCACGCTCACCGCTTCGGTGGGAAGTACTGCTTCGGTAAGGCCGGTCACTTGGCGGAGCGCTTCATCCGCAGCGCTCGAACGGACCGGCGATCCGATCCGGACCTGCGCGAACACACCGGAGCACACAAGAACGGAGGACAAGGTGAGCAGGTAGCGGATCATGGTCGGGTGTAACAGCACCGTGCAGGATAGATGAAGGAGATGGTCTCTGACCGTTGGCTCATGCACGTGGTGCGTCCAGCCTGGTCGCCGATGTGCACGTGATTGGAAGTGTCGTCGATCCACTCCCAGTCGTTGAACAAACCTGTGAGTTGCGGACCCAAGGTGCTGCAGGCATGATAGTATTCGTCCCACTTGCACAACCGTCCGCCACGTGAGGCACAGTGGTCCATGGCGGCATAGAAGATCATGGTGTTCGATGACTGTGCGATGTCGATGCAGTATCGGTCGTTCACCGCGATGGAACCTGGAGGGCAGTCCGGAGAATTCGGGCTCATGAGCACCCAACGACCATCCATGGCCATGATCTCGCCCACGGCACCAGTAACAAGGTCTCCTTGCACAAGCGAGAGACCGTCAGGACGCACCAAGGGGATCGGGGTGCCATTATTGACCCTCACGGTCAACGGACCGAAGGCATTTCCAGGAGATAAGAAGCGTAGCAATGAGCCATCCTCGAAGGAGGAACCACCACCTGCCCCGGTCAGTGACAATCCTCCGGTCACCGACGAGGCTTCGGTCCAGTGGGGCAAGCCGCGCAGATGGGCGCTTCGGGCCATCAATGCATCGTCTTGTAGGGGATCCCCCAGACCTTCGATCATGCGCTGCTCTTCGGGTCCGGTCAATTCCAGCGGCATATCGATCACTACCTGGCCATGGCCCATGGCGGCGATCAGGAAGACGAGGGGTGTGAGCAGCCGGTTCATCGGTTCGTGCAGCATCGGAAACGCTTGAGGGCGGTCTGGGCATCGGTGTCCCCGAAGGTGCAGCCGATCACCTGTGTCAGCCGGTCCACACCGGCCAGCTTGCCTTGGTCCTGACTGTTCGTGGCATGGTCCACCCATTCCAGCGCGGTCACCGTGGCCAGGAAGCCAGGCACGCGTTGACAGCCGATGGCCCATTCGGACAGGCTACAGAGTCGGGCGTTCATCGCCACGCATTGGCGAGAAGCCTCCCTGAAGTTGTTGGCTGCCATGCTCGAATCGGCGATGCAATGGCCAGCAGTGGCGATACTGAACCCGGTCCGACAAGGCTTCCCGGCATCGGTCATCAGGTGGTATCGTTGGCCGTCGAAGAGCAACCGTGCAGGCATTCCAACGGGCATTTCGGCACTGTCCAAGGCAAGACCACCCGACTTCACCACATCATGGGGACCAAGGCCGTTCACCACGAGCTGGACCGAAGCCGGATGAGGGGTCGTAGGTATCAGGGTGATCTCCAGTCCGGGTTCCAAGCTGGTGGGTGCCGGCGATAGATCGACGAGGAGCGTGTTGGAGCCCGTTGCGTTGGCTGTGATGGGCGTCCGCGCACGTGCCGTGGCCTGGTTGACCCCTGCGGTATTCGAAGTGGGAGCGGCCAAGCCGGTCACTTGGCGTTGATCGGGGGCATCACCGTCCAGAACCACGCGTGTGGGCACTTCCCATTGCGCGTTCAGCGATACGAAGAGTGATACGGCCAAGAGTGTGAATGGTATCCTCATGGCCGGATGAAGCGCTGATCAGCTTGCCCATTCACACGGATCAAGTAGACACCTGCACCGTATCGCCCTACATCGAGCGTGAATCCGTGGATGCGCCGTGTGACCAAGGAAACAGGCATCCTTGCCCCGGTAAGTGCGTACACGGCGACGTCTTTGAACGGGATGTCACCATTCCATTCGACGTGCACCAGGTCCTCGGAGACCGTGGGCCATACGCGCATCGATCCCCTGTCCACAGGCTCGGATATGGAGGTCATCACATCTTGCATGAAGGCGGTCAGGTGGACATCCGCTGCGCTGTACGACCCTGACACGGACGTATTGGGTGGGTCGATCGTGCTCGAAAGGGGCGCCCATGGACCGGAAAGTGTCTCGGCCCGATGGAGTTGGAGCATATTGGGGGCGATCCCGTTCAATTCAGAGGGATCCACGAAGAAGGTCGCATCCACTGTCCATGGTTGCGCTGAAGCGGAGGCGGTGCGGTACCAGCGGGCCACACTGGATATGTTCCCGTTCACCGTGGTGACGCTGTGGCCGCGCGTGACGATCAACGTATCCTCGGAGGCATCGCCCACCAGAGTGAGCCCTAGACCACCGGGTTCGGCGTTGTAAGGACCACCCGCATGAACGAGTATCGCGGTCTCGGTCCCGATGCCGGTGATCGGAGCGTTCACCTGTTCAACCAATGTTGCGCTACCCAGGTCGATCGTCCCATTGTTGATGACCGTCGCTCCCGGCTCCAAGGTCCATGTGAGCGGATCCGTGAAGGTGATCCGTGTGCCAGCTTCGATGATCATGGAGCCATTGGCCAAGGACATATCCTGCGCCATGGCCACGGGTACGGCAACAGGGGCGATCAACGCCAAGAGTAGGAGGTGGTTCGATCTTCTCATCGGTCGATCATTGCGGATAGCAGCATCGGTACGTTCTGGTCGGACCGATGCTTGCCGTGGTACCGGCTTGGTGACAATCAGCGCCACCGGCAACACGTACGAAGTTATCCTCGTTGGCGGTATTCCCGGTCCACTCCAGGTTATTGGTCATATTGGCAAGACCCAATTCCGAACGTTGCTGGCAGCCAGCCACGAACTCGCCCCAACTGCATAGCCGGGCACCTGCATCAGCGCAGGTGAGGATGGCCTGCTCAAAGGATGCGGCTGCGCGTTCTGCGGTCTCGATACAGATCTGGCCACCGATGCTCGACCAGCCGGATGGACAGGTCCGGCGCACGTGTTGGTCACCATTGAGAAGTTGGAAACGGGTCCCATCGAAGACCACGTACAAGATGGCATCCGCGGGTATTTCGTTCGCTCGTAGTGTGTCCATCGTGGAACGCATCACCGCGAAGGGGCCCTGATCATGCACCGATAGTAACACCGCTCCGACCGCACCGGTTGGTGGTTTCACGAGCAATGTGGTTCCAGGGGATGGGCCATCGGGAAGGGCTTCCAGGTCCAATTCCCAGACGGTCCCCGGATCGGGAGTGGCGTTGCGATGGACACCTGAGCGCTCCAAGCCCAGGGAGAGCAGTGCATCCGGTCTGGTCGTAAGTGCCAGACCGGTGATCTTGCCTGTTCCTTCAGGGGACAACTCAAGCGGTCCGGTGATGAGCACCTGGGATCGGGTCTGCAGGACCGAACACAGGACGAACGCTATGGCACTCCAGAGTTTCATCGTGCGCGATAACAACAGCGTGTACCTCCTGTCAGGTTCGGTCCTGCGGAGCGTTGGCTCAGGCACGTCGTGCGCCCGGCCTGGTCAACGGTATGCGTATGGTTGGACGTGTCATTGATCCATTCCCAATCGTCGAACAATCCGGTCAAGCCGGAGCCTATGCGAAGGCATGCCGCAGCGTGATCATCCCATGAACATAGCTTGCCACCTCGCTTGGCGCAATGCGCCGCAGCTTGGTAGAACGTGAACCCGGAGGTGGAATTCACGTCGACGCAAGTGGAAGCGTTCATCCGCACCGTATTGGGAGGACAGGACATGATGCCAGTTCCTTGGAGGATGCAGGCCCCATCGACAGTGATCGTTTCGAACACACGTCCTTCGGGAAGGTCCATCGCCGTGGCCGCCATCCCATCGGAATGAAGCAAGGGCAGCACCGGGTGGTCGTGGATACGGATGTGGATGGCTCCTGTGGCTTGACCAGGCATCAGGCCCCTGATCAAGAGGCCGGTCCGAACAGTGGTTTCTGGCGGGTCCGGTACAAGTACCACGGTATCTCCATCCATTGTAGCGATCGCCCAGTGCGCCATGCCGATGGTGGCTGCTTCCACACTAAGGCCTGCATCCAATTGTTCCGGAGTACCCACGCCAAGTAACACCCGCGAACTATCGGGTCCGGTCGTACGGACCGGAACATCGACGCGGATCTGTGCATACGTCACAAGGCACAGCGACCAGACAGGCACCATGATCAACGTTCGATACAGCATCGGTAAGGTGCGTTGTTCGTCGGTAACCTGAGACCGCCGTAGTCACATCCGGTGCCTGCACCGCTGTACCCGTTCTCACCAACACCGATGATCTTCGCATAATCGTCGCTGTTGGCCGCGTGATCGATCCATTCGGCCTGTGGCACAATGTCCATGAATCCGGGGAGCAAGGTGCAGGCCGAGGTCCATTCAGCGAACGTACACAGCCGAGCACCGCTCTCAAGACAGTTGTTGGCCGCTTCGAAGAAGGTGGTCGCTGTCCGTGGCGCCGTTTCGATGCAGGATGCGGCCGAGAAGGTCCGATATCCAGCAGGACAAGCCGATCTGACCTTGTCCAGAACGATGTAATGTGTCGCCGTTCGAACCACGCGTAGCGGCCTTCCAGCGGTGATGGCCGCACTGTCCAACCCACTGCCTTTCCAGCCCACCAAGGGCAATGCACCGGTTCCATTCACATCCAGTGCCACCCCTGCAAGGTTCGTTGTAGGCGCGATGAGGTCGATCACCATGCCCTCTACCACTGGCGTGCCTTCAGGTCCCAGGGCCAATTCCCAGATCGCCCCGGCATCGACCGCCGAGGCCAATGTGGCACTACGCATGCGCAGGTCATCGAGCCGCAGGGCATCACTTTCATCATTCGCCGGCCCCAAGCCCAGTACTTGCCGCTGTGCTTCGTCCGGAGCGTTCAGAACGATCGGGCCGGGTACCGACCATTGTGCGTACCCCAGCGTCGCAAGGACCATGCACGACCAAGAGGCCAAGGACCGTGCTGCGGCGCTTCGAGCGAAGAGGGTGTTCGGGAACACAGAAGCCATGAACGGTCACGAAGTTACATGCCAACGCTGCTACGTGCACCGTGGAAGGTCGCAGGAGGGTCAACAAGTGGAAGAGGTGCATTGTGCGCCAAGGATGTTCCGATGCCTGGTGCCCATGGTGTGCGGTGGTCCTGGGAACCGGGCAACAAGAACATCCGAAAGGTGGGATGGGGGGAAGGGCAGTAGATTTGGCAGCAAACCCGCACGCATGGACTTCACTGGATTCGTTGTGGACCACATGGGCCATTTCACCCTTTACGACCTGCCCGGCGCTGCCTTTGCTGTCGTGATGGCTGCGGTGCTCACGATCGTCTTCACGCTGGTGGTCGGCGGGGAGGCCCGTGCTTCCTCAAGGGAGTTGGTGCTTTGGTCGGCTGGTGCGGCACTGGCATTGGTCATGGTCCGGGGGCAGTTGCCCGTGGCCGTGGCCTTCCTCGCGTTGGTCATGTTGGCCAAGCCGGGAATGGAAGTACGGACACGGGGCAGCATCTTCTTCGGTGCGCTGATCATCGGTATGGGTTGCGGCAGTGGAGCGGCATTGGTGACCGCCGCATTGACGGTACCGTTCGGGCTGGTGGGCCGTTGGGCGGGCAAGGGGGCATAGGTAGCGCATCCCATGTTCGGTCGCTCATCCACGAACTCACTCATCATGCGCTTGGCCGCGCTTCTTGGAGCGGCTGTGCTACTGGGAGGATGGTTGCGAGGGCCTCAAGCACCCCGTGTGAAGGATGTCGGGTCCGCTCGCGTGATCGTGGTGCCTGAGCGCGGAAGGGTGGAAGTTGGATCGGCCGTCATGGTCGATGCTTCAGATGATCGCGACATATTCCGATCCCCCCCTCATCGACCGGACCTGGGCACCATGCATGGCACAGGTTCCGCGGTGACCCTACGGCCGGACCTGCTTGGCACTTCCCGGCTGCTTACTACTCCCACTGCGATGCAATGGCGACGGCCACATGGCGATCTTCCTTCGGCCATTGTGAATTGGTTCAGTGTGAGGAACGCGGACGGCACCATCTCACAGCCAAGGCAACACACACACTACCCCACTGACCACGGTGGACTAACGGTCTTATCGTTGACCGCTCATCCCGGTGCGTGGGCCGATCCGGATACAGGACTGCTTGTGGTGGGCCATGGCATCTTCAATGCACCTCAGAAGGTCGCGAACTACTACGCCAACGATCCCCGGTGGTGGAAGTATCCAGGCAACTTTCATGGGCGTGGCAAGGAATGGCAACGCCGCGGACACATGGAACTCATCGCTCCGGACGGGAAGTTGCTTCTGGAGGCATCCGTAGGGGTCCGCATCAATGGACAGATGACCCGCGGTTTCCCGCAGCATGCGTTCCGGTTGCTGTTCGATGATCCGGTGGATGTTCCGCTCTTTCCGGATGGAGATGGTCCGGGTACGATGGCGTTGATCCTACGACCAGCAGGAAATGATCAGGTGAAGGCCATGCTTCGGGATGCCTACCAGCATCGGCTTTGCCAACAGCTTCCTTTCGCCACCTCGCAAGCGATCACGTGTGTGACCTACTTGAACGGTGCCTATTGGGGGGTGCATCACCTGCGTCAACGAATGGATGAGCATGAGATCGCACGTCGCTACGGGATCAAAGCAAAGAAGGTGGCCTTGCTCGAGGATCGCGCACGCCCTGTGAATGCCGATACCAGTGGATCATTGGCGTTCATGCGCTTGGTGGTCGGCACGGAACGATGGGATGGTCGCTCACCGTCATGGATCGATACCCTTCACCAACGGATGGACGTGGATGGGTACCTTACCTACATGGCCTCCCAGATGATACTTGGAAACATGGACTGGCCCAGGCAGAACGTGAAGTGGTGGCGGTTCTCGGGCAAGCCAAGACCCGAACCGCCCTTGGACGGCCGCTGGTATTTCATCATGGGGGATACCGACCTGAGCTTTGGTGCCAACGCCCCCGTGGATGTGGACCTGTTCGCTCAAGTGAAGTTGGCCAATGCACCGATATCCCGCCTGTTCATGGCCATGTACCGGAACGACACCTTTCGAGCAAAGTTCCTGCTGGCGGTGGAGGCACTCCTGGATGGTCCGCTTTCGGCAAAGCGTTGTACCTCCGAACTGGAGACCATGGTCGCGCTTATGACACCTGAGATGGAAAGGCATACTGCGCGCTGGAGAAAGCCCCTGGACCGTGAGGCCTGGGAGCAGGAGGTGAACGTGGTGCGTGCCTATGCCAAAGGGCGCGAAGCGGCGTGCAGGGAACAATTGGCCCGGTTGAGGGATAAGCATAACGCTGAGTGATATGCTGACCTACCTGCGCGACAGCCTCCAGTTCTTCCTGCTCATCATCGTATGGGTGGTGGTAGGCATCTATACCGGTCCGTTGTTGTTCGTGGTCCTTCCACTCACCGTGTTCCTGCTCAAATCACGGGAGATGTGGGCGGAGATGGTCTTCGGGTTCCTGATGATCCTGGTCCTTTCGGACATGACACCCTTGCTCACCAGTATGAAGGTGGTCAAGGACGCCAAGAACACCTACATCGTTGCGCTCACCTTGATCTTCGCGCTGGAGCGCTACCGGTTCTTCCCCTATTCCCGGCTGTTCAACATCTTTCTGCCGTTCTTCCTGTACAGCTTGTTCCCGTTGGTCTTTTCCAACAACCTGGCCGTTGCGTTGCAGAAGACGCTCTCTTTTGCGCTCATGTATTTGATCGTGCCGAACTATGTCCTGTACAACTTCCGCAACCAAGGTTGGCCCTTCTTCAAGAACCTGGTCTTCTTCATGTGTGCCATTCTTGTGGCCGGCTTGGGGATGAACTTCATGGGCGACTTCTGGGCCTATGTCGGAGGGCGGTTCCGTGGGTTGTTCGGCAATCCCAATGGAATGGCCATTTATTGTTACCTGGTCATCGTATTGTCCACCGTGGTGATGAGCCTGAAGAAGGACCTTTTCACATGGAAGGAGAAGCTGGTGGTGTTCGGCATCCTCACGTATTTCCTGCTCGCTTCTGGTTCCAGGGCATCCTTGGTCTCATCGCTGATCTTCCTGATCTTCCATCGTTTCTTCTCCGCATCGCCGTTCATCGGGTTCATCGGTCTGATCGCACTCTTTGGTGTCAGCGAAGTGGTCTCCAACAACATGGAATCCATCGTGATCGCGTTGGGAATGGAGAAGTATTTCCGCTTGGAAACGCTACGTGATGGCAGTGGTCGCTACTTCGCATGGGAATTCACGTGGGGCCACATCCAGGACTACTTCGTTTTCGGAGGTGGGTTCGCCAACGATGAGCGGATCATGCGCAAATGGCGGATCTTTCTGGAGCGCATGGGACACCAGGGAGGAGTGCACAACTCCTACCTCTCCATGTGGCTCAACGTGGGTATTGTCGGGCTGGTGATCTACTTGCGCAGTTTCCTGCTGCTCTTCTTCAAGTCCAGCAAGCTCGCCCCGATCAGCCTCGCGATCATGTTCTCCGTGCTCTTCTCGATCATGTACGAGTCCTGGCTGGTGGGTTCGTTGAATCCCTATACCATCGTTCTGCTGATGATCATGACCATGGTCTCGGAGGAGGAGATCGCCGGTGCGGAACGGTACACGTCCGAAGAGGAAGCCGTGGAGCAGGAGGAAGGGACTTCAGGGCTCGAGTTGCGGACCGCATAGTTCCACGGGGTTACTTTGCGGCGCCATGAAGAAGAACATCAAGCCAAGGCGAAAGCGCTGGTTATGGCCCATCGTAGTGGTGGCGGTACTGGGTGTGGTAGCGTGGTTCGCCGATCGGAAGATCAAGCAACGTGATCACCCCGGGCTGGTAACGTTCGTCCGGCAATGGGCGCGGAATTATCCTGCCTCATTCGCGGTGGAACCCCTGTCCTTGGAGATGAATGTGGATGCGAGCGATATGGCGAGGTTGGAGCAATTCGTGGAGGAAGCACGAGAACGGGGCGTGATCCTGCAGGAAGGCAATGAACCCGTTTCCGCTTCCTTGTCCGGTCCGGACGGGACCTTCAAGGCCAAGGTGCGCATCAAAGGCAAGCTGACCGACCACGTGAAGGGAAGCAAGTGGTCCTTCCGGGTGATCGCCAAGAAGAACGAAGGATTCCTGGGGATGCGGCGGTTCTCGTTGCAGCATCCCGGCACGCGGAACTACCTCTGTGATTGGCTGTTCCACCGGATGATGGAAGGGGAGGGTGTGATCGCCCTGCGCTATGGTTTCATCAGGCTTGGTCTCAATGGGGACGATCTCGGTGTGTACGCCTACGAAGAACATTTCGGACCAGAACTCTTGGAGAACAACGGGCGCGTCGAAGGCCCCATCTTCCGGTTCGACCCGTCCTTGTTCTGGGAGCACCGCCTCAATATGATGAACAAGGTGCGCTATAACGAAGCGTTCGCCGCATATCAGGCCGCCGAGATCGATGCGTTCGGTTCAAGTGATCTGGAGAAGGACCCGAAGGCAAGGGCCCTGTTCGAGGAAGCCGTTACGCTCATGGAGTCCTTCCGACGTACCGAACGCCCCGCATCGGAGGTCTTTCACATCGACCTGATCGCTCGCCGACACGCTATGCTCGACCTCATCGGGGGCCACCATAGCATGGACTGGAGCGACGTGAAGTTCTACTACGACCCGGTCCTCCGACGCATCGAACCCGTGTCGTACGAGAGCTTCAGTGCTTTCCCCTTGTCCACGCTGGCCGGCAGCGATCGTTGGGTGGGGCGACAGGACCCCGCGCAGGAACTGCATGATGCATTGTTCAATGATGAAACCTTGTTCAGGGCCTACGTCCACCACTTGGAGCGCATGTCCGCACCTGCCTATCTCGACAGTGTGTTCACAGCGCTCGGACCCGCCATCGACAGTGCTTCAGCCACCCTGTACCGCGAGTTCCCGTACAAGGAGCTGGATCGCTCGATCTACTACAAGAATCAACGGGTGATCCGACGGATGCTCGATGTTCCCAAGCCGTTCCACGCGTTCTTCGGCGGTGTTTCCAGCGATACATTACGAGTGACGATCGTCCCCATCGAGGGTCTGCCCATGGAGATACATGGAGTGAAGTTGCCTACGGGTACGACGGTCCCACCAATGACAGCGACCATCATCCCGGTGCGACGCAAGGGCCAACCCGGGCAGCCGGTCGAAGTGCGTTTCGTGATACCTATGGACGCGGGTGGAGTGAACGCGTCGGACATTCGAGTGGTGGCATCCGTGCTTGGCGCGTCCAAGCAACGCGAAGTGGCGGTGGCAGAGCACGCCTTCATCCTGGCTTCCGAGCGTACGCTTGGTCTTCCTTCCCCTTCCGACCTGACCAAGGTCCCGTTCCTGCGCGTGGACGGGTCACAGCGTACGATCACCATTCTTCCGGGCTCCTGGTCGCTTGCCGAGGACCTGTCGTTGCCAGCTGGCTACACCGTGTTGGCGACGGCACCGCTTCGTCTCGTGCTTGGTCCAGGTGTACGCTTCATCAGCCGATCGGCGATGGAATGGAAGGGGTTACCGGAGTCACCCATCGAAGTGATCGGTGGAGGTGGACGAGGCGGGCTGTTCCTGTTGGATGCTGGAAAGGCCTCTGCGTGGAAGCATGTGGCGATCGATCGCGTCGGGGAAGTGGTGGTGCAAGCAAGTACCCTGCGCATGGACCAGGTGACCATGAAAGGTGATGAGGGATCCAACGTGCTCCAAGTGGTACGTTCCAAAGTGAACATGACCGATGGGGCACTTCAGGGTGGCTCGGACCAGATGGAGGTCCAGGCCTCGACAGTGGTGATGGATGCGATGCGATTGGAGGGTGCTGCTGACGATGCCTTGGTGGTTCGCGGTGGCAGCGTGGAGTTGAAGGGTTGCCAGGTGGCGGCCGAGAACGGGCTTGCTGTGAAATGCTCGGTTCTGGCTGAAGTGCATGTCCAAGGGTCGCAATTGAAGGGTGGCGGACAGGGTGTCATCATCCAAGAGGGTGCCCGGTTCATCATGCAGGGTGGCGCCGTGCATGCATCGAAAGTGGCGGTGAAGTTGGAGGACAGGAAGGGTCTCCATGGACCAAGTACGTTCCGGTTGGAACAAGGTGATCTGGACGCTCCCACACCGATCGAGCCTGGTAAGGGGAATACGGTGCACCAGGTAGCCATCGACCCATCGGCCAACGAACACTGACCATGCGTTCATTGGCCAATGTTCTCCTGCTGTCCGTCAGCTTGATCGCTACCGCTCAAGTGTCGCCCTATAACCATAGACCTGCGCAACAGCCGGACAGCAGTGGGCACTACCGCTTGGTGTTCAGTGGACATTTCCACGGGTCGAGCAGCAGTTCCAGTGGCTATCCGGCTGCCACCTTGTTGGCTGGCCTCGACCTGATCAATGGTCTGGATGCCAATGCGCTTGTGAGCACCGGGGACCTGTTCCTCAACCCTGATCGTGACAGTGCCCGGTATCGCCAGGCGCTCTTTCAACGGTTGATGCCCGCCTTGTTCAACGCACCGGGCAACCATGATCGGGAAGGCCATGCCTATAGCGGTGTGAAATTCCCCATCGTGCTGACATTCGGGCCGGATGCCGTCCTCTTGCTGGATACGGAGGTGGCGGACAGTGATATCGAAGGTGCCCAACTACAGGCGTTGGAGCAGCTGGCCACCGAAGGTCGTTGGAGAAGGGTGTTCATCGTAAGCCATCGACCGGTCTGGGCAGAGGAGGATCCAGCGTACGGACCCTTGTTCAAAGGCAACACGCGATCGCTCACCGGCTGCAATTATCGTCGAGATGTACTTCCCGTGCTGGAACGCATGATCTCCCGGACCGAGGTGTTCTGGATCAGTGGAAGCATGGCCGGTGGAGCGCCCGCTAGTGTGTTCTTCCAACCACATCTTCCGAATCTGACATTCATCCAGACCGCCATCAGGGATGAACTACGCGATGCGGTCCTGGTAGCCGATGTGAGCGGGCAAGGGATCGCGTGGAGGTTGGTTTCGCTCACAGGTCAAGCGGTTCAGCCCGTGGAGTCCTATGATTCTGCGTGGTGGCGAACAGCCAAGGCCCAAGGGACCCAGGGGTTCAATTGGCGCTTGGTGCCTTATCTGGCGCGAACGGTGATCACCGATCATGCGTTCTGGTGGGGTGCAGGAGCCATGTTCGTACTGTTGCTCTTGTTACGCGCCCTTTTCCGACGCTGGCCGTAAGGCATTTCTATCTTTGTAAGCCTAATCGATCCCTGTTCATGTCCCGTATCCTGGTCACCGGAGGCGCCGGTTTCATTGCTAGTGATGTCGCTGCCAAACTGGCCTCCGATCCGGGCAACGAGGTCGTAGTGGTCGACAATCTGCTTACCGGAGAACCGGCGAAGATCCCGGAAGGTGTCCGGTTCATCAAGTGTGACGCCAATGATTTCGATGATATCAGCGGGGTCTTCTATGCGTATCGGTTCGACTACGTGTTCCACTACGCCGCTGTCGTAGGGGTGAAACGAACGACGGACAACCCGGTGATGGTCCTTCGGGACATCGACGGTATCCGCAACATCCTCGACCTCTCGAAGAATACGGGCGTGCGACGGGTGCTCTTCAGCAGTAGCAGCGAGGTCTATGGTGAGCCGGTGGAGATCCCCCAGAACGAGCGGACCACGCCATTGAACAGTAAGTTGCCCTACGCCATCGTCAAGAATATCGGCGAAGCGTTCCTGCGTAGCTATCAGAAGGAGTTCGGGCTGGACTATACGGTATTCCGGTTCTTCAATACCTACGGACCCAAACAGAGCAGGGACTTCGTGGTATCGAAGTTCATCCGTTCGGCGTTGGCGAACGAGGATATCACCCTTTATGGTGACGGCTTGCAGACACGCACTTTCTGCTACATAGACGACAATACGGAAGCCTGCCTCAACGCCTTCCACAAGGGCGAGGTACTGAACGATGTGGTCAACATCGGATCCGATTCCGAGATCACGATCAAGGAGCTCGCACAGGTCATCATCGAATTGACCGGGAGCAGCAGTAACCTGGTCCATTTGCCACCGCTGGAAGAAGGTGACATGACCCGCCGCATGCCCGATATCGCCCGCATGCGCCAGTTGCTCGGACGTGATCCCATGCCACTGCGTCAAGGCTTGGAGCGTGTGCTCGCTGCCTGGAACGTGCGGGGCTGATGTGTGGCATCACGGGCATATTCGGACTGGAAGGGCTCACCGATCCCCGGCAGGTGGTGGCCGCCATGAACCGGGCTCTTGCACATCGTGGACCCGATGCCAGTGGCGTGTGGGCGGATGACCACGTGGCATTCGGTCATCAGCGCCTCAGCATCATCGATCTTGGACACGCTTCCGATCAACCGTTCCTTTCCCTCGATGGACGCTACACCTTGGTGTTCAATGGAGAGATCTACAACTACCGGGAGCTACGGGCCCAGCTCGAGCCTACCGGGTGGGTTTTCCGGACCGCCTCCGATACCGAGGTACTACTTGCAGCGTTCGCTACTTGGGGAGAGGCTTGTCTACATCGGTTGTTCGGCATGTTCGCGTTCGCGCTATGGGATGCGAAAAAGGAGGAACTCTTCCTTGCCAGGGATCGGATGGGGATCAAGCCACTCTATGTGGCGCGTGGTGATCGGCATTTCGTATTCGCGTCCGAACTGAGGGCGGTATTGGCATCAGGGCTGGTCCCACGCAAGGTCGATCGGGAAGCGCTCATCGATCACTTGCGTTATCAAACGGTACATGCGCCAGCCACCATGGCCCGCGATGTACGGATGTTGGAGGCTGGGCATTGCATGCGGATCACCGATCAGGAGGTCACCTCATGGCGCTGGTACGACCTCGTGGCCCAAGTGGACAAGCAGGTGGAGCACCTGCCGTTGAGGGAGGTGCATCGTGGGGTCCGGGAACGATTGGAACGTGCAGTGGAACGCCGGTTGGTGGCCGATGTGCCGTTCGGCGCATTCCTATCGGGCGGCATCGATTCGAGCATCGTGGTCGGCTTGATGGCCCAAGCTTCATCTTCACCGGTCCATACCTTTTCGGTCATCTTCAACGAACCCGAGTTCTCCGAGGAACGATACGCTCGCGTGGTCTCTGACCGGTTCCGCACGGATCACACGGCGATCAGGCTGCACCCTCAGGATATGCTGGAGACCTTGCCAGCAGCGCTCGCGGCCATGGACCATCCCAGTGCCGATGGGCCCAACACGTTCGTCGTCTCGAAGGTCACTCGTGCGGCAGGGATCACCATGGCGTTGAGCGGGCTTGGTGGCGATGAGGTCTTCGCAGGATACCCGGTCTTCGAGCGTACCCTGGCGCTATGGCAGCGACGCTGGATCACACAGTTCCCGGCATGGGCACGTGGTATCGCTGCCCGGGTGATCTCGATCGCCAGGCCATCCATATCGAGCGATAAGCTTGGAGAACTATTGCGCCTGCCGTCCTTTTCGGTGGACGATACGTTCCCGGTGTCCCGCATCACCTTTTCGGACAGGGAGTTGGCGCGCTTGGTGCGAGCGCCACACCTTCCCGCCAATGCCGTGGGGCGGGCAATGCATGACCTGATCAGGGACAGGAAGGGGCACGAGCTGCCGTTGCTCTCACAAGTTTCGTTGGGAGAATTGTCCACCTACCTGCAGAGCGTGTTGCTGCGCGATACGGACCAGATGAGCATGGCCCATGCCCTCGAGGTCCGAGTGCCCTTCCTGGATCATGAACTCGTGGAGTTCGCATTGGGTGTGAATGATCGGCACAAGTATCCACACACGCCGAAGAAGCTGTTGGTCGACTCCATGGGCGATCTGCTTCCCCCGGAGATCGTCAACAGACCCAAAATGGGTTTCACGCTGCCGTGGGAACCATGGATGCGGGGTGAGCTCCGCTCCTGGTGTGAGCAACGTGTTGTGCAGGCCGATCAGCGCCCTTGGTTCAGGCCCGGCGCCGTGGCTGAACTCTGGAACCGGTTCTTGCGGCATGACCCACGGGTGAATTGGTCCCGGTTATGGTCATTGATCGTGCTGGAGGATTGGCTTGCCCGCCACGGAATGGAGGAATGATCTCCAATGGAACATGAAAAAAGGGGGCGGAAGCCCCCTTTTTCAGTTCAGGTAATCACCGCCGGATCAGAACTTGGCACGTGACTTCCGACCCACCCGCTTCGTCCCACGGATCCAATTGTACCGCTGACGGTAGAAGTTGGATTGACCGCGAAGCACATAGCTGTAGGTGAAGGTCATGGTCAAGTAGCTGTCGTTGTGCGTTGGGTCGCCGCGGATAGCACCGGCCGTGTAGTTGTTCGGATGAGGGAGCGTGGGGTCCAACGCATAGGCGAATGCGGTCTGGTTGGCAAGGGCCACGGCATCGGCTCCGCCCTCTGCTGCTAGCGCCGCTGGATCGGCATACACGGTACTGGCATCATCCAGGTAATCGGTGAATGTGGTGCGCCAGCCCATATCCCATCCGAACCGATGGCGGCGCTTCTTGGTGAAGTGGAATCCGATACCGGCCGGGATGGCCACGCTCAAATTGGAGTAATCCACCAATTCCGTCCGCAATGGCTGAAGGTCGTAGAACGAACCTTCACGGTTGATCTGGCCCTTGGGGCTATGGTAGAGTGCCGCTATTCCGACGTAACCGAAGAGCCGGAAATCGGTCTTGTACCGACCCCTTCCTCCGAGATCATTATCCTGGAAGATGGTGAACTCGGGCCGCACGTAAAGTTCGAACATGTCGTTGCGGAAGTTGAGGTTCCGACCCACGCGTGGACGATAGGTTGAAAGTGCATCCGCCCCTTGGATACGCATGTACATGAGGCCACCGTTCACCGAGAACATACGATTGATCTTGCGGCGAGCGAACCCTCCGATCGCCCAACGTGTCTGGCTGAGCTTCATATCCCATACGAAATCACGGCGGGGTTGGTCCTTTCCTCCCATTTCACCCAAGTAGTTGGCAGCCCCCACATGGATGCCGAAGTCCCACGCATACTGCGCATGGAGCTTGGGCTGGGTGAGGAACAGGCCGACGATCGCGGCTAGTAGGAGTATTCGACGTTGCATGAGCGCTCTTCTTGATCCGAGTATACCCGGCAAACTTAGCAAAGATCCTGATGCTCATACGTATGATCCAACCACTTGGATATCAACAGTCTGTTGGTTCCGCCCCCACGGTGTCCCGAGAAGTCATTCCACGCGCTTGAACGGATAGCTTTGCGCGATGCCCAACCCTAACGCGATCACGCGACTTTTCGGGATTGAACTACCGCTTGTCCAAGCCGGTATGATCTGGTGCTCCGGCTGGAGATTGGCGGCTGCCGTGAGTGAGGCCGGGGGCCTTGGTGTGATCGGGTCGGGTTCAATGTATCCTGAGGTCTTGAGGGAGCATGTGCGCAAGTGCAAGGCAGCAACAAAGCGTCCGTTCGCCGTGAATGTGCCACTGCTCTATCCGAACGTGGAAGACCATATGGCCACCATCATCGAAGAACGCGTGCCCATCGTTTTCACTTCCGCCGGTGATCCGCGGACCTGGACAGGGAAGCTCAAGCAAGCCGGTATCACGGTGGTCCATGTCGTCAGTAGCGTACGATTCGCGCAGAAGGCAGAGGCATCAGGTGTGGATGCCATAGTCGCCGAAGGATTCGAGGCCGGAGGTCACAATGGCCGTGAGGAGACCACCACGATGGTGCTCATACCCATGGTTCGGGAGGCGATTTCCATCCCGCTCATCGCCGCTGGTGGTATCGCTTCGGGCAAGGCCATGGTGGCTGCCATGGCGTTGGGAGCGGATGCCGTGCAGATAGGGAGTCGGTTCGTGTGTTCGATGGAGTCCTCTGCCCATCCTGCCTTCAAGGATCGTGTCAACATGGCGAATGAAGGTGATACGGTGTTGACGCTCAAGGAATTGGCCCCGGTCCGGCTCATGCGGAACGGATTCCAGAGGCAGGTCCAGGAGCTTTATGTACAGGGTGCTACAGTGGAGCAGCTCAAAGCACTGCTGGGCCGTGGCCGCGCCAAGAAAGGAATGTTCGAGGGTGATCTGGAGGAAGGAGAGTTGGAGATCGGCCAAGTAGCAGGGCAATTCAACGGGATCTTGCCGGCGGGCGATATCGTGCGTTCCATCATGGCGGAATACCAGAGCACGATCAAAGACGTTTCCTCCTTACCCACCTTTGCAGGATGATCCAACAGGGTGGCAACAGAAGGGGTGGCAAATGCGTCTTGTTGGTAGGATGATAACGTTCATGGTTCGACCCGGGCTGTTGATTTTCGTCCTTGCACAGGCATTGGTCGCTTTATCGCAGCCTCCTGGCCCGCCCTCATTACGGTGTGCCTCGGTGAATGTGGCTGGCGATGTCACGTTGACCTGGGCACCGACCACCGATCCTGCCGGTCTGTTCAACTACTATCGGATCTATCGAGCGGATGCAGCCACGGGGCCCTTCCTTCCGCTGCCCGTAACGGTCCCTGTCCTGGGTCAAACCACGTTTCTGGACCTGGGTGCGGCAGCAGACGTTGCATCGAGGTACTACTTCATGACCACGGTCCACAGTTCGCCGGAGGTGGAGAGCACCCCTTCCGATACGATCGGTACGCTATTCTTGGAGCTGGACCAGAGCGTGCCTGCTGGTTCTGCGGTATTGTCGTGGCTGCCTCCGGATGGAACCGCTACCTCCGGTACTTCACTTTCCGTGTGGATGGAGTATCCCGTAGGTACTTGGTCCCAGATCGGCAGTACACCCTTGGCCACGTTGGAGTTCGAACATCTCATCTCCATTTGCGAGGATTCGCTCACCTTCCGCGTCGGACTGCAGGATGCGTTGGGATGCATCTCGTTCAGCGATCTCGAAGGGGATGTGTTCGCGGATGTGACACCTCCCTCCTCACCGGTCATCACGTTCGTCTCGGTCGACACCTTGACCGGCCTTTCAACGATCACGTGGGACCCGTCCCCGGAACTGGACACCGATGGCTATATCATCCTCTGGAACACCCCAACTGGAGGCGTCATCCAGGACACGGTTTACGGCAGGACGAATACCACCTACACGTGGCCGAACAGCCAAGCAGGATCCCGGGCCGAAGGTTTCATTCTTGCCGCGTTCGATACGTGCCTGGTGGGTGTGCCTCCTAACCTGGGGCCCAATACGAGTCCCACAGGTGGGCAACATGTCACTATCCATCTTGCCCCGGTGTATGACCGATGCGCGGCCACGGTCACCTTGGAATGGTCGCCTTACATCGGTTGGGATGTTGGTCTCTACAAGGTGTTCGTGAGTACATCAGGAGGTCCTTACGCGCTATTGGCAAATGTGGCCGGATCCACGACGTCCTTCATCCACCAGGTAGAACCGGAACGCTCCTATTGTTATGTGATCAGGGCTGAGCGGCAAGGTGGTGGTTACATATCGCTTTCGAACAAGTTCTGCCAGTTCACGGATTATCCGCCACTTCCCGTGGGCAACTACATCCGTGGTGTGTCGGTCTCCGG
>Ga0075163_10001420_pt1 | contig 32319 bp, 25 predicted proteins | sample JI1023141ADNA_FD_71478 | JGI IMG/M metagenome (GOLD analysis project Ga0075163, IMG submission 71478) | Wastewater effluent complex algal communities from Wisconsin, to seasonally profile nutrient transformation and Carbon sequestration -... | ecosystem: Engineered > WWTP > Effluent > Algae...
TGGATGCCCCAGTCGACGTCGCGGGCGAACCCGGGGAACAGGTTCTCGAGCCAGTGCTTGTCGTACGTGCCGGCGAGCGAGCTCCGCTGCGGCCAGCTGATGTCGATCGGGCCGAAGCCGAGCGGCTCGGGGCGGTCGCGCGGCGAGGAGATGCGCCGGCCCGGCGCCTCGACGTTGGGCAGCGGCCAGTACTGGTCCCCGACCTCGGCGTGGCCCTTGCCGGACGGGTTTCGCGGGTATTTGGGGCCGCCGTAGGCGTGCGCCCAGTCGAGCGGCATCTCGGTGATCGGGTGGGCCCGGGTGGCGCTCAGGGTGCCCCAGATCCGGTCGCCGTGGACCTCGGCGTCCTTGGTCAGCGCGCCGACCTGCGCGCGGACCGGGAACGACGGCAGCGGCTTGCCGCCGGGGGCGTGGGCCTTGCCGACGACCAGGAACTCGCCGCGCGCCTTGGGGATCGCCGCGTCGAGCGGCCCGCCGCCGAGCGCCCGGGCGGTGAACTTCCACATGTCCACCTCGCTCAGCAAGATCGGGCCGAGCTCGTCGCGCCCGAGCGGAACGAACGCCAGCACCGAGACGCCCATGTGGAATCGCCGCTCGTGCTCGTAGCAGCGGGTGAGGACGCCGAGGGACGCAGGCTTGGTGACTTTCATGGGCGTCCGTCGCGCTACGCCATCGAGATGAGCGCCGACATGTACAGGATGATGATGCCCGTCTTGATGTTGGTGCCGAACTGCTTCATCGTGATCGGCGCGTTCTTGGCCTCGACGCTCTTGTAGGAGAGCGAGATGCCGGTGTACTCGGCCTTGACCGCGGTGACGGCCGTCGAGATCCCGACGAAGTCGTTCTTCATCCCGACGAAGGCGAGCTTCCAGCCGAACGCGTCGCCCGAGCCGCCGCCGTACTTCCAGAAGTCCTTGTCGATCGTCTTGGTGCCGCCGGGGGCGATGACGGTGAAGCCGGCGGGGGCGATGAAATTGACGCCCCCCGTGGCGGTCACGTTCATGCCGCCGACCGCCGTGATGTTGACGGCCGCCGGCGTGGTGACCGTGATCCCGCCGGTGACGGTCTGCGAGACCGAGCCGGAGACGGTCTCGGTGACGCTGCCGGAGATCGTCTGCGTGACGTTGCCGCCGACCGTCTCGGTGACGTTGCCGCCGATCGTCCGCTTCACGTTGGCGCCGACCGTCTCGCTCTGGTCGGCGGAGATGTTGCGGGTCTCGGTGGCGGAGAACGTCTCGTCGACGGCGCCGGTGACGGAGCGGGTCTCGGTGCCGTCGATGGTCTCCTTGAAGTTGCCCTTGACGTGCATCGTCCGGTCGCCGCCGACCTCCGTGTCCTGGTTGGCGCCGATCGTGTTGGTCTCGTTGGCGCCGACGTCCTCGGTGTGATTGTTGAGGACGACCTCGTCGAAGTCCTTCTGCGCGTGGACGAAGATCTGCTCGGAGCCCTTGCTGTCCTCGAAGCGCAGCTCGTTGAAGCCGCCGCCGCCCGGCGACGACTCGGACTTGATCGTCGACTTGGTCTTCTCGTCGGGCAGCGCGTAGGGCGGGCGGTTGTAGCCGGTGTACACGCGGCCGGTGATCATCGGCCGGTCGGGGTCGCCCTCGATGAAGTCGACCAGCACCTCGTGCCCGATCCGCGGCAGGAACATCGCGCCCCAGCTGTTGCCCGCCCACGCCTGGCTGACCCGCACCCAGCACGAGCTCGACTCGTTGAACGGCTCGGCGCGGTCCCAGTGAAACTGCACCTTCACCCGCCCGTGCTCGTCGGTGTACACCTCCTCGCCCTCGGGGCCAACCACCGTCGCGGTCTGCAGCCCGCGCATGACCGGGCGCGGCGTGGTCTGCAGCGGCCGGAACGGCACGTTCAGCTCGGAGACGGTGAAGCTGTTGCTGTAGGCGAACGCGCCGTCGGCGTCCTGGTCGAGCACCTGGGGCTGCTCGCCGGTGTGCTCGACGTGGAGGACCCGGTACTTCGTGTCGAGCTCGGCGCGCGGGTGGCCCTCGATCGTCAGGGTGTGTCCGGCGGTCACCCGCGGCGAGTCGCTGGCGGCGGAGCCGACGCGCCGGATCGCCTGGTGGGCCTCCAACCGGAGCTTGGCGAGCGTCTGGCCCATGTGCGAGCCGCCGCGCCCGGGGTCCTGATAGTCGCCGGGATATGTGTAGACCTCGAGGTCGGTGTGCCGGGCGCCCTGCTTGCGCGCCTCCATGGACTCGCTCGGCCTGTGCAGGTTGAAGTCGCGGAGGGCGACCGCTCCGGGGCGGATCCGCTCGCCGAAGCGGAAGCTCTGCACGTGCTCGCGGTCGGGGACGCCGCCGCCGGGCGGGACGAACCACAGGGTCGGGTCGCCGGGGATCGGCGGGTGGGCCCCCGAGTTGTCGGCGAACACGACGGTATGCGCGTCCGGGCCGTGCTCGAAGAAGAAGAAGATACCGTCCTCCTCGAGCAGCCGGCACAGGAAGGACAGGTCATCCTCCTGGTATTGCACGCAGTAGTTGCGCGGCGCGTAGGTCTCGACGAGGGAGAAGCGGGACGCGTTGCCCGGCATCCCGGCGGCCTTGAGCACCTCCCGAACGATGTCCGGCGTGCTCATGTCCTGGAAGATCCGGCTGCTCCGCCGGAACTGCAGCCGCCACAGCCACGGCACGACCACGGCCTCGTACAGCTGAAAGTGGCGGGTGTGGCCGATGTACTCGAACGAGGCGCACACCCCCGAGATGTGGCGAGGCGCGTCGATGCTGGCGAGGTCGAGGGTCATCGGCGTATCGATCACGTCGGCCAGCTCGATCTCCGGTCCGGCCAGCTCGACGTGCAGCTCGAACAGGCCCGAGAGGGCCTCGCGCGCCTTGAAGCGGACGACCCGAAACTCCTCGCTCCCGCCGGCCGTGAGGGTGAACAGCGGCTGATTGCCCAGCCCCGCGCGCGTCGACAAGGAAGTCATGGGCCTCTCCCGTTCCACCACAGGTACCTCAGCGGCCCCCCATCCGCTGCAGCTTTTTCGCCGCGGAGCGCCGGACGGCGAGCCGGTCGCGCTGGCGCTCGTCGGCGCGAAACGCCGGCGATCCGCGAGAGCAGCCCGCTGCGGACCGCCGCGCAGTTTCGGGACGCGCACCGGCGCTCAGGGAGCCTGATGTCAGGATCACACAGGGTCCGGATCAGCGCCGACGTTCGAGGCGATCTCTCCGCGGTGCGATTTCACGATCCGGACGATATCACCCCTCCCAGACTTCCGCGCGAACGATCCGGAGGGAGGCGTCATACCGGAAGAATCTCCCGTGAATTGGTGGAGCGCAGAAACCGAATCGTCGGACATCCCGGCGACACACGCGGCTCGAATCGCCGACCTGGAGGTCAGCGACGGGCCAGGGCCCCGGGGCCAGCGGAGCAGATGCAGGCGGCGGGGAACGAGCGCGGACGCCGTGTCGGCGGGGGCGACCTGGAGGGTCGCGCTTTCGATCTGCAGGGGCGAGGCCAGGAGGCCCAGGACGGCCGCGTCGACTCGACGGGGTCGTATGGGCCCGCGCGTTGTACGGCTCCCCTCTTCGTGGGATCCTGGGCCGTCGAAACGGAGGGAGCCGATGGCGGCGGACGACAGCGCGGGTCGGGCGGACTCGCAGGAGCCGATCGGGAGGCTGTCGAAGCGCCAGCTCGAGATCCTCGAGCTGATCGCCAAGGGCCTGACCAACGATGAGCTCGCCGGCGTGCTCGGCATCTCGCCGACCACCGTGCGGACTCACATCACCGCCATCCTCGCCCGGCTCGAGGTCACCAACCGCACCGAAGCGGCGACCCTGTTCACGAGCTGGAGCTCCGGCCCGGCCCACATCACGACCCTGCTGCGGCGCCCCGCGATCGTCGTCCTGCCGCCGATCGCCCTCGACCCCGACGCGCGCGCGCGCGCCGTCGCCGGCGCGATCGGGCACGACCTCACGTGTCTGTTCGCCCGCTGGTGCTGGTTCCCCGTGATCACCCCGCCCGCCGCCGTCCGCGAGCGATCGGCCGAGCTCGGCCCCGCCGAGCTCGGCCGGCGCCTCGGGGCGACCTTCGTCGTCGACGGCGCCCTCAGCAGGATCCCGGCCGCCTGGCGCCTGTCCGTTCGCATCGACTCCGCCGCCTCCGGCTACTGCCTGTGGACCGAGCGCTACGAGTTCCCCGACGACGAGATGTTCGCCGTCCAGGACGCCATCTGCGAGACCGTGGTCGCCGCCGCCTACCCGACGCTCGTGGTCTACACCCAGGCCGGGCTCCGCTGCATTCCCCGACCGCAGGGCTTCCAGGCCTGGGAGCTCGCCCACGAGGGCATGCGCCTGTGCACCTTCCGCGAGGCCATCGCCAACGCCGCGGCGCAGTCGCTGTTCCGGCGGGCGCTCGAGCGCGAGCCGGACCTCACGCTCGCCCACTTCGGGCTCGGCGTCGCCAGCTTCGACGACGTGCTCAACCAGTGGACCACCCCGGCCGACGCCCGCCGTCAGCTGCTCGAGTCCGCCGAGCGCTGCGTGGCCCTCGCGCCGCACGCCGCCGAGGGCCACTTCCTGCGCGGCCGCTACCATCAGAGCCTGGGCGACCCCGCGCTGGCGACCCGCTCGCTCGAGTCGGCGATCCAGCGCAACCCGAGCTTCGTCCCGGCGCACGCGCTGATGGCCCAGACCCTGCAACTCAGCGACCGCTCCGACGAGGCGCTGACGCGGATGAAGCACGCGGCGCGGCTCGGCCCGGGCGCCTACAGCGTCGTCCTGGCGACCGTCCATTTCTCCCGCGGCGAGTACCGCGAGGCGCTCGACGCGGTCGAGACCGTGCTCGCGTCGAACCCCGGCTACCCGTTCGCGCGGGCGCTGGCGGCGGCGAGCGCCCACTGGGCCGGGGAGTACGCCCGCGCCGGCGAGCACGCGCACGCGCTGCGGGCCCTCGCGCCCGGCTTCTCGCCGGCCGGCTTCATGCGCACGTTCGGGGCCAACTTCGAGCCGGTCAAGCGGATCGCCGCGGCGCTCGAGCGGATCGCCGCCCGGTCCCTGGGCCAGTGATTCAAGCGCCCGCGAGACCATCGCCGCACACGAGCCACCACGCCACCGCCTGCGTCGCGCCGGACGCCATCCTCCGGGTCTCGTAGGACTCCCCTCGTAGGCTGATGTCAGACGTGCATCGACGAGGTCTGCTGCGCGAGTGATCGCGTGTGCAGCGGGTCCTGCCCCGCCCGAGCCTCTGGCCCGTGGGAGGGGCGGCGGCGAAGTTGGGGACCTCACCGGGGGCCGTCCGGGCCGCCGAGGCGGGCGCCGGGAGCGGGCGCGGACGGCTGGGCGAACGCGCGTCGGTGGAGTAGATTGCGCGCCCGTGCCGAGCCAACCCCATTACCGCCAGGTCGCCGAAGCAGACATCCAGCGCGCCATGCAGGCGCTCCTCAAGCCCGGCAAGGGCTATGTCGGCTGCAAGGAGGTGCTCGAGACGCTGGTCACGCCCGGCGCGCGCATCGGCGAGCTCTCGTCGCTGCCGCTGGGCGGGCTCGGCCAGCGGCTGATGGCGCTGCGCTACTTCATCGCCAATGGCGCCACGTGGCTGCGTTTCTTCGACTGGGAGCCCGCGCTCGCGCGCGTCACGGCCGACGGCCCCGACAGGATCCGTGCGCTCGCCGCCCGCGTCGACAGCGCCGCGCGCGCGCTCCCCGACGCCGACGCGCTGGCCCGCGAGCTCGACGCACGGACGCTGGTCGAGCTCGCAAATGCGCTCGAGGACGCGCTCGAGCTGGGCGACGGCGCGCTGCGCCTGTTGTCTGCCATCGCGCGCGCGCCGGCCCTGGCCGCGCGCCTCCGCGAGCGCCTCCGCGACGAGGCGCCGGCTCTGCACCGCGAGGCGCCGCGTGTCACCGACCTGATCTATCTGGCCAGCCACGACCTGACGCGCTTCCCGGCCACCACCGTCGGCGAGGCCGCGCTGCACCACGTGATCGTCGCGGACAAGGGAGAGATGGGCGTGCGCGCGGTGCGTGAGGCGATCGCGCTCGGCAAGCTGCCGGTCGTGCTGCACAGCGCGCAGGACGACGCCAACGCGCTGCAGGTCCGGCTCGCGCACAGGCACGGCGGCTTCGCCGTGCCGCTCGCGGGCAGCTTCCGCGAGAGCTACGCCAACCCCGTCCAGATGGCGCGCAAGGTGCTCGAGGCCTTCAGCGAGCGCTTCGGCGAGCGGGCCGGGGCCGAGCTGGCGCGCTCGGCCCTGTACCCCGGCTACGGGCCGCTCGCGGAGAGCACCGCGGCGATCGAGCACTTCCGGCGCAGCGGGATCGTGTTCGTCGGGCCGATGCAGGACGTGGTCGAGCGCGCCGGTGACAAGCGCAAGTTTCGCCTGTTGGCGCAGTCGATCGACGAACAGGCGGTGGTGCCCGGCATCGTCATCGACGAGAACGACCCCGCGGCGATCGTGGCGGCCATCCGCGCCGGCTACAAGGCGGGCCGCTTTCAGTTCCCCGGCCGGCTCAAGGCCGCCAACGGCGGCGGCGGGCGCGGTCAAATGGTCGTACCTTCGGAGGCCGGCATCGAGGCCGCGGTCACCAAGGTGCTGGGCGAGATCACGGCCAACGGCTGGGACCAGGGCGTGATGTTCGAACAGAACATCGCCGAGACCGTGCACCTCGAGGTCCAGGTGCTGCGCGACCGCTACGGCAACACGCGCCACTTCGGCATGCGCGACTGCAGCGAGCAGCGCGCCAGCCAGAAGATCCAGGAGGAGGCGCCGCCGGCCCTGATGCGCGCCTACCCGGGGCTCAGCGAGCGCATCTGTGCGGTCGCCGTGCGCATCGCCGACGCGGTCGGCTACACCGGAGCCTGCACCGTCGAGCTCATGTTCAAGAACGGGCACTTCTTCTTGCTCGAGATGAACACGCGCATTCAGGTCGAGCACCCGGTCACGGAGGAGGCGCACCGCATCCGTACCCCGCAGGGCCTCGCGCCGCTCAACCTGGTGGCGCTGCAGCTGGCCATCGCGAACGGGGCGCCGCTGTCCTTCGCGCAGGACGACATCGTCAACACGCACGTGGCCCGCGAGTTTCGCATCAACGCCGAGTCGTGGCGCGCGGACATCAAGGACTCGCGCGACGGCAAGCTGGGGCTGTTCGTGCCCAACGCCGGGTCGTTCCAGACCATCCTGGTGCCGGACGCGGCGCAGGTGCGCTCGGCGCTCGCCGGGCGCGGCGTCGAGGGGATCGCCGACCTGACGGTGCGCTTCGACTGCGGCTTCGAGGTCGACGACAAGCTGGTCAACAAGGACCCCACCTTCGGGAAGCTGATCGTCGCCGTCGCGACCGACGAGGCGCACGCCGAGCAGCGCTACGAGCTGCTGCGCCTGGCCTCGCTCGAGGTGCTCGGCAGCATGAGCATCGAGGGCCAGGCGCTGATGCCCGACGGCAGCGCCATCCGTGGCGCGCGCTTCCAGACCAACGTGGCCGACCATGTGCGCGTGCTCGAGTCCGGGTGCATGGTGGAGCACGCCCGACGCGTCGTCCCCGGTCGTCACGTCAACTGGGTCGTCGAGCTGCTCCGCAAGGCCTGATCGCCCCTCCGCGCCCGGCCACGGGCGGCGGCCGACCGGCGCGTCACGGCGCGAGTCGGGCCAGCAGCGCGTCGCGCCGGGCCAGCAGCTTCGGCGAGCCGATCGCGCGCGAGATCCGCTGCCGCGCCGTGATGCGGGTCATCGCGTCCTCGGTCGCGAGTCGCTCGAGCCACGGCGGGAGCTCATCGAGCAGGGCGCGCTGCGGACCCGGATGCGCGGCCAGCCAGCGCGTCAGCTCGTCGAGCACCGGCGACGGCGCGGCGGCGACCGCCCGCGGCGCGCGCCAGGCGACCAGCGGCGCGCGGTCGAAGGGGTTGTCGCCGGCGCACAGGGTCCGGCGCAGGGCGGCGATGTCGAGCTTCACCGGTTCGTCGGTCTCGATCAATTCATAGTACTCGGGGCGCAGCACCTCGAGGTCGCCGGTCGCATATTCGAGGTCGCCGTCCTGGGCGCGATCCCAGGTCGCGACCAGGTCGGCGCCGTCGTGCTGGCGATAGACCGCGTCGACGTCGCGATACGCGATGATGTTGGCCATGGCGAACTTCACGACGTGGACGACGAAGGCGCGGACCTTCGCGGCCCGCACGCGCGCGCCGCCGTCGTAATCGGGCGGGTCGGCGGCGACGACGACGACGTTGGCGATCAGTTGGTGGCAGGCGAGGCTGGCGTGGCTGTCGACCTCGATGCCGAGGCAGGTCAAGGTGCCCTCGACCGTCAGGGCGCCGCCCAGCACCGTGACCCAGCCGTTGACCGCGAGGTCTCCGGCGTGGGCAAACCCGTCGTGGACGGTCAGGTCGCCGTCGATCAGGCGCTCTTGCATCCGCGCATCGTACCGCGGTCTCGGCGCCCTCAGGTCAGGTAATATACGCATTCGGCGAGGTCGAGACCGACGAGCGCGACGCCGAGGCCGATGCTGACGCGCGGCGGCTCACGCCGGACCGACGGGCGCCAGCGCGGCGCACAGCGGGCAGGCGGCGGCAGCGTGCGGCCGATCGACGCGGTGCAGCTCGAGGATCGCGCGAGAGACCTCGGCGAGCTCGCCCCGCACCTCGCGGCGCTTGCCCTTCACCCGCGCGATCGCCATGCGATCGTAGGCGGTCGTCTGGTGGCGCATCCAGGCGATCACCGCCGCCTCCGCGCGCCGGGCGACGGGGATCCGCCCGGTGCGCGCGACGGTGCCGCTGCCGACCGGCGTCGCGTGCTCGGTGACCCGCGTCGCCAGCGTCCCGGCGAGCGCCTGCCAGCGCGGCGCGAAGCGCAGGAACGCCAGCAGCTCGCCCGCGAACTCGGTCACGTAGGCGGCCTGCGCCCGCTCGCGCCGCGCCGCGTCGCCCTCGCGCCGCTTCGCGTAGGCCGCCGTCGAGCGCTCGCTGTCCAGCGCGGCGCGGGCCGCCTCGATGTTGGCCGCCGGCGCCCACAGCCCCTGCGAGAACGCCTTGCGCCCGCGCTTCTCGACGACGACCCACGACGGCCCGGCCTGCTTGACCCGCCGCGTCATCCCGGCGTCGCCCGGCGGCAGACAGGCCCAGCCCTCGGGCGGCGAGAGCAGGGCGCCGTCGGGCGCGCGGAAGCAGCGGGGGTCGGCGGTCGGGGCGAGGGTCAGCGACTCGGGCATGGCGACGCGGCGAACAGCTAGCATACAAAACCGAGCCCGCCCAGCGGCGCGAGCCGTGCGGCGAGTCGTCGGTCTCGACGTGGGGCACGAAGTAGGACGGCGCGGAGCCCGGGCCGCGGGAGGCGTCGCTGCGCCCCGGCCCGGGGACGTGGAGCGTCGCGCCGACGGCTCGATGCTGCACTCCGCTGTCAGCTCACCGCCTCGTCGCCGCCGCCGAAACCGCGTACGCTCGCGCGATGCCGAAGCTCGCCCTCGTGCCACTATTCGCCGTGCTCGCCTGCTCGGGGCGCGGGGCCCCCGAGTCGACCACCGCCAGCAAGGACGCCCCGAAGACCGAGGTCGCCGACGGCAAGACGCCGCCGCCGCCCGACGTGTCCGCGAAGCCCGACCCGTGCGGCGCCGCGGCGCTGGGGCTCGGCGAGGCCCGGGCGCTCGAGCCGTGGACGCCGCCGCCGGGCTGCTCGCCGCGCGGCGACGGCACGGTGATCCTCCGCAGCGACGACGAGCTGACGCCGCGGCTCGAGTGCACGGCCGGGCTCAACCACCTCGTCGACTTCACGAGGTACGCGCTGCTGTCGGTCGGCCACACGCTCTCGCCCGCCGGCGCTGGCGTCGTCGCGCTCGACGACGGCAAGGTCGTCACCCGCGTCACGCGGCAGCGCGACCCCTGCCCCGGAGATCCGCTGCCGATGCCGATGAACACGACCGCGTGGTTCCTGCTCCCGGCAGGCGCCGAGCGGACCTTCGCCGACAGGACCTGCACGATCGCGTCGACCTGCCGCTGAGCCCGACGGGCCCACCGTCGAATCGTGCCACTTGATACGGACGTGAAATTTCCGCGACGAATGTGCGCACCCGCGCCGCAGCGCGGTATCCTCCGACCGTGCGACCCCGACCGACCGTCCCCGCCCTGCCCGCGATCGGCGGCCGCCCGTGAGGCCCCGCGCGCGCGACCTCGGCGTCGCCTTCGCGGGCGTCCCCGGGCCCCTGAACGCGATCACTGACGTCCCCGGCGTCACCGTCGGCTACGCGACGATCGTGCGCGGCGAGGGCCCGCTCGTGGTCGGTCACGGCCCGGTCCGCACCGGCGTCACCGCGATCCACCCGCGCGGCCTCGGCAGCCACGCGCCGGCGCTCGCCGGCTGGTGCCCGCTCAACGGCAACGGCGAGCTGACCGGCACCACCTGGATCGCGGAGTCCGGCTTCCTCGAGGGCCCGGTGATGTTGACCAACACCCACAGCGTCGGGGTCGTCAGCGCCGCCGTCCTCGCCTGGCAGGCACGGACCGGGCGCCTGTGCCAGCCCTACTCGTATCCCGTCGTCGGCGAGACCTACGACGGCCGCCTCAACGACATCAACGGCTTCCACGTCACCGCCGAGCACACGCTCGCGGCGCTCGAGGGCGCCACCGGCGGGGCGATCGCCGAGGGCAACGTCGGCGGCGGCACCGGCATGATCTGCTTCGGGTTCAAGGGCGGCACCGGCACCGCCTCGCGCCGCGTGGCGATCGCCGGCGCGGGCATATACAGCCTCGGCGTGCTCGTCCAGGCCAACTTCGGCACCCGCGACCAGCTCGTGATCGCCGGCGTGCCGCTCGCCCGCGAGCTCGCCGGGCCGCCGCCCGCCGCCGCCGCGGCCGAGCAGGGGTCGATCATCGTCGTGATCGCGACCGACGCGCCGCTGCTGTCGCATCAGCTCGAGCGGGTCGCGAGGCGCGCCGGCCTCGGCATCGGCCGCACCGGCGGGATCGGCGGCAACGGCTCGGGCGACATCATGCTGGCGTTCTCGACCGCGAACCCCGACGCCGCCACGGCCGACCCGATCGCGCGGCTCGAGGCGCTCGCCAACAGCCGCATCGACCCGGTGTTCGCGGCGACGATCGAGGCCACGGAGGAGGCGATCGTCAACGCGCTCGTCGCCGCCGAGACCATGACCGGGATCGGCGGGCTCGTCGTCCCTGCCCTGCCCCACGACCGTCTGCGCGAGGCGATGGACCGCCATCGCCGGCGCGCATCGAACTGAGAGGAGGGGAGCGAAGCCGAGCGCCTCACGCTCAAGTTCCCGATCCACAACCTCGACGGATCGGCCTACGCCGTGTGCGGCATCGCCACCGACATCACCGAGCGCAAGCGCGGCGAGCAGGAGCGGGCCGCGCTGCAGCAGGAGGTGCTGGCGACCCAGGGCTGATCCCGCTGGCGGACGGGGTGGTCGCGCTGCCGATCGTCGGCACCGTCGACCGCGCGCGCGACCTGCAGGCCGACCTGAGCGGCGTCGTCACCCTCGGCACGCTGCAGGACGGCATCGCGCACGCGCTGCGACGCCGGGCCTGACGCGCGGGCTCACTCGCCGAGCCACTCGAGCAGCTTGGCGACGGCCGGCGGCTGCCAGCCGAGCTGCAGGTGATTGATCGGGAGGATCGCCGTGTCGGCGAGGTTCCCGATCCCGTCCTCGGCGGCGCACGACTCGATGAACACGACGGCGTCGCTGGGCCCGGCGATCTCGTTGGGGACGCCGGTCATCATCTTGCTGCTGTCCTTCAGGTCGATGTCGCCGCACAGCAGGTAGGTCTCGATCTCCGCCGGGACGCCCGCGTCGATGATCGCGTCGATCAGCGAGCCCTGGGCGATCGCGGCGTCGATGCCCTTGCCGCGGGCGTACACGCCCTTGACCTTGGCGTTGGCCTCGCCGACGTAGGTCGACTCGCTGTCGCCGACGACGAACTCGCCGAGGCCGAAGTTGGCCACGCCGGTCAGCGGATACTTGTCGTCCCAGCGGGCGAGCACCTGCAATTGGCCGCGGAAGTTGTCGCCCTTGGCGCTCTTGAAGATCCCGTACTCGGGCTGCTGGACCCACTGGAAGTTGAGATAAAACTCGTCGTGGGGCAGCGGCGCGTGGTTGTGGCCCATGAACTCGATCAGCACGGTGCCGTTCAGGGCGTTGCCGTAGCGGAAGCTGTAGTCCATGCCGAGGTTCGGGCCGCCGATCAGCACCAGCTTGCGCACGTCGCCCTGATACGGGGTGCCCCACGGCTCGGTCAGGCTCGACGCGTACATGCGCACCGGCATGGTGCCCTTGCTCCACCCGATCAGGTCGACCTTCTCGGCGCCGGTGCGGGCGCGGATGATCGTGATCGCGTTGTGCATCTGCTCGGCCCAGTAGTAATTGTCGCCGTGGACGTGCGCGAACGACACGGCGAAGACGCTGTAACCCTCGTCCGCCAGCGACTGCATCAGGCCGGTCTTCGGGCAGGTCTTCTGCCCGCAGCCGTAGTCGCCGAGCTCGCCAGGGTTGGCCCAGGCGCGGTCGGCCTGGTCGGCGCCGTGCACCAGCAGCACCGGCGTCGACCGCTTCGCCGCGTCCCAGCCGGGCGCGTAATACACGATGAACACGCTCGAGTGCGGCACCGGGTCGTCGGCGAAGAAGTGCAGGCGCTGACCGTTCTGCGCCGCGCGCATGTCGAGCGAGAACCTGTCCTCCTGAATGAACGCCATGTCCGGGTCCCGCCAGCGCTCGACCCGGACCCAGCCGTTCAGGATGTCCTCCTTCTCGAAGGTCTCCTGCAGCTCGAGGTCGCCGAGCAGGTCGCCCGTGGTGCCGTCACCGGTGGTGCCGTCGCCGGTGGTGCCGTCGTCGGTGGTGCCGTCGCCGGGGTCGCCCGTCGTCGCCGGCTCGTCCGTGCTCGCGCTGGTCGGCGCGCCGGTGGTGCCCGGCTCGCCGGTGGTCGGCGTGCCCGTGCCGCCGCCGGTCGCGTCCGTCTCGGTGACGTCGCTGGCGCCGGAGATCGAGGCGGAGGAGGCCGAGACGCCCTGGCTCGCGGATTCGCCGGAGCCCGCGCCACAGGCGGCGAGCAGGACCAGCAGGACGGGTGAGAGGGGCGCGGGGCTTCGCATGGGCGCGAGCATACCCGGCCGACCGGCCGCCCGGGCGAAGCCGCGCGCGTGAGCTTTGTGTGCGGCGCAACATGGGGGCGCCCGCGACCGGCGCGGATGGCCCGCACGTGGGCCCCGGAGCGCCTCAGTTGCCGGCGAGAAAATTGTGCAGCGCAGCGAGGAACGCCGGGGCGCGCTCGATGTGGGGGGAGTGTCCGCACTCGCCGAGGACGAGCTCGTCGTAGCGGCCGCCGCGGGCGCGATAGGCGTCGAGGACGGCGCGGGTCTGGGAGATCATCGGCTGCGGCGGGTGGACGTCGTCGCCGGGCCAGCCGGGGAACACGCCGAGCTTGCCGAGCTGGCCGAGGTCGAAGGGGCAGGCGTCGCTGACGATCACGTCGTCGGCGCCGCGGATCCACAGCACCGGCGGGCGCGGATCGATCGCGGCGAAGGCCGAGAGATTCAGGTGCTTCGCCGACAGCGCGTTGTTCATGCCGCGCGCGCCGGGGGCGACGCCGGGCCAGTGCGACGAGGGCGTGTGGTCGCCCGGATAGTGCTCGGCGCCGACTCGCGTCGTCAACATCGCCGCGACGAAGGCGTCCTCGCGCGCCGCGTCGACGCGAAAGGGCGGGCGAAAGTACAGGCTGTTGAGCACCGTCCGCGGCGCGAACGGGCCGTCGCCGCGGTCCCCCGCCGCCAGCAGGCGCACGAACTCGGGGTTGGTCAGGCCCCCGCCCGAGCCGGCGAAGTCGGGGTTGCAGGGCGTGCCGGCGACGTCTCGCGTCGCGCCGAAGCCGTAAGGAGAGACCGGGCTCTCGAGCACGAGGCCGGCGACGCGGGTCGGGTGGTCGATGGTGAATTGCATGCACACGCCGCCGCCGGCGGACCAGCCGAGCAGGTACGCGGGCTCGCGGACGTCGAGCGCCGCGAGCAGCGCGTCGAGGTCGTCGCTGAGGTCACGCAGGCCGCGGGTGGCGTCGATCGGCGGGCCCTCGGTGGCCCCGTAGCCGCGCAGGTCCGGGGCGATGACGCGGTGACGCTCCGCGAGGACGTCGATCATCGGCCGCCAAAAGATCGAGGTCGAGACGTTGCCGTGGACCAGCACGATCGGCGGCGCCGTCTCCGGACCGGCGAGGAGGGTGTGGATCGCGAGGCGGGGCGTGCGGACGGTCTGGGCGGTGGACATGGCGCGTGACGCCGCAGGGTCGCACGGGCCCGCCCCGGTCGCCAGCCTGCCGCTCAGAACGCGCAGCTGATCGTGACCTCCTCGGTCACGTGGTGGGTGACCGCGCCCTCCTGATACTCGAGCGCGAGCAGGTAGAACTGGCCGCAGTGCTGGCAGCCGCTGTGGCCGGCGCCCTTGAGCTTCTTGACCTCGACGCTGGTCTGCTCGCCCGCGGGGATCGGCCCGCTCTCGGTCGGGCTGACCTCGATCTCCTCGAGCATCGGCGGGTCGGCGTCGAGCAGCGAGAGGCTCGCCTTGGTCAGCGTCGCCGCGGTCGCCGTGTCACTCGCGGTGTTGTCGAATTCGACGAACCACGAGCCCTGCACCGGGTCGGGCTCGATCTCCGGCATGCAGTCGGCGAACAGCTCGGCGTCGACGACCGCGATCACCAGATCGCTCGTCGCGCCGGTGGTGGTGTCCGCGGCGGTCTCGCCCGTCGCGGTCGTTGTCTCGCCCGTCGTGGTCGTGGTCCCCGGGCCCGTCGTGACGCCGCTCGTGCTCGTGCTCGTCGCGGCGCCGGTGCTCGCGTCGGTGGTCGCGGCGGAGCTCGCCGTGGCCTCGCCGGCGCCGGTCGTCGGCGCCTCGCCGCTGCTGACGGCCGCGCCGGTGTCGCTGGCGCTCTCGCTGCCGGTGGTCGCCGGCTCGCCGGTGCTGGTGGCGGTGTCGCTGGTGCCCTTGTCACCGCCGCAGGCGGACAGGGCGAGGACGAGGGAGCAGAGGGTCGCGCTGCGCATGCGCGGGCATGTAGCGCGGCTCCTGCGGGTCCGCAAGCGGGTCGCCCCGCGCGGTCGACGAGACCGCGCGCGGGCTCCAATCTCTCATTTCAAGAGATGTCTCTCGAGACAGGCGCCCGCGCTCGGCAGGTCACCACGGCAGGCGGTCCTGATTATGAAAGAAGCCGCCGGTCGGTCCGTCGTCCGCGAGCGTGGCGAGGTACACGCTGGTCTTCGCGCCGTCGGGGATCTCCATCGGCGCGCCCTCGCCACCGAGGTCGGTCTTGACCCAGCCGGGGTGGGCCGAGTTGACCTTGATGGTGGTGCCCCGCAGCTCGTGCGCGAGGTGGGTGGTGAACTGGTTGAGCGCGGCCTTCGAGCTGTCGTAGGCGACCGACTTGAAGTCGTAGATCGGCGACGCGGGGTCGGCGTGCAGCGCGAGCGACCCGAGGATGCTGCTGAGGTTGACGATGCGGCCGGCCTCGCTCTTGCGCAGCAGCGGGAGGAAGGCCAGCGTCACCGCGACCACCGCGAACAGGTTGGTGTCGAACACCGCGCGCCACTGCGACAGCGGCGTGCGCGTCGTGCCGGAGCCCCACGGCTCGAGCGCGACGCCGGCGTTGTTGATCAGCGTGTCGAGCTTGCCGTGGCGCTGCTCGACCTCCGCGACCGCCCGCTCGATCGAGCCGCCATCGGTGACGTCGAGCGCGATCGGCTCGACCGCCAGGCCCTCGCCCTTCAGCTTCTCGGCCGCCGCCGACGCCTTGGCGAGATCGCGCGCCCCGAGCAGCACGGTGTGGCCCGCGCCCGCCAATTGCTTCGCTGTCTCGAGGCCGATGCCCTTGTTCGCGCCGGTGACCAGGATGATTCGCTTGCTCATGGCGTCCACTATAGTGGAAAATTTTTCGGTCTGACCGCCCGGCCGGAAAGAACGGCGCTCGACTCCGAACGTCCCCCCGACTGGCGAGCCAGGCGCGCCCGGGCGGGCGGATCACGCCGGGTGCAGCGCCGGCGGCTCGCCGACGGCGACCAGGCGGCTCGTCTGCGGGTTGAAGCCCGGGACCTCGGCGGTGACGAGCAGGCTGTAGCGCCGCAGCGGCATCGAGGGCTCGAGCTCCGGCAGCGGCAGGAGCACGGGCACGCGCACGCTGGCGTGCGGCGCGAGGACCATGCGCGGGAGCGGCATCACCATGCGCACGACGGTGGTCCAGTACCCGAACTCGCCGCAGCCTGGGTCGAGGTGGATGAGGCGCTCCTCCTCGAGCCGGACGTCGAGCTCGCGGACCCGCAGCGCCCGCGCGCCGCCCCGCAGCACCACGCGAAAGCTCAGCTCGCCGAGCGAGCGCGCCTGTGCGGTCACTTCTTCCAGGGCGAGCGTACAACCATGGAGACCGAGGGCGTGCTTGATGGACGAGAGGAACTGCATCGTTTTCCGCGGACCGCGTATCGCGGGCCGGCCCCGAACATATCATCGATGTCCGCGCTGTCCACCGCCTGGGCCCGGTTTTAACGGCGAATGACGAGTGCAGAAACCGAAATCCGCTGTCACTATTACTCTTTCGATCGTCCGCTGAGAGGATTCCGGTGAAGGCCCGGCCGGCCTGGCGGCGCCTTCACGAGCGCGCGGCGCTCAGGGCCCGAACGCGGCCACGAACCCGCGCGACGGGGTGTTCGGGCCGACGTGCGGCCCGTCGCCGAAGTCGACGGTGCCGCCGATCTCGCCGACGATCGCCACCGCCCCGGTGCTCATGGCCGCGACACCCGCCGGAGCCTGATGCGCCGCGTCGCCGAAGCTCCTGGTCCACACGTGCTCCCCCGCGTCGTCGAGCTTGACCAGGAAGATGTCGCCGATGCCCGCCGACTCGAGCGGCCCGCCGCCGAAGTCGTTGGCGCCGTAGAACCCGCCGGTCATGAACAGCGCGCCCGCACCGTCGAACGACACCGCCTGCAGCCCCGTCTGGCCGGCGCTGACCGGCCGGCTCCACTGGTGCGCGCCCTCGCCGTCGACCACGGCCACGTAGTTGCTCACGCCCATCCCGAGCGGCCCGCCGCCGATGTCGATGCCCCCGAGCGTCTCGCCGCCGAACCCGAGGCGACCGTCGCCGTCGATCGCCAGCGTGAACAGCCGGTCGGCCTTGGCGCCGCCCCAGCGCTTGCCCCACAGCGCGCCGCCCTGCCCGTCGAACTTGGCCAGGAACGCGTCCGAGTCGCCGGCGCTGGCCAGCGGACCGCTGCCGGGGTCGATCAGGCCCTCGAAGCTGCCGCCGACGTAGATATCGCCGGCCGCGTCCTCGACCACGCCGTGGCTGGTCTGCGTCTTCGGGTCGCCGAAGCGCAGGCTCCACGCGTGCTCGCCGTCGGCGTGGAAGCGGGCGACGAACACGTCGGAGCTGCCGGCTCCGGTCAGCACCGCGCCGCCGAGGTCGACCCAGCCGCCGAAGTGGCCGGTCAACAGCACGTCGCCGGCGGCCGTGATGTCCGCCCACGTCGGCTTGATCGACGAGCCGGTGCGCAGCGGCTCGCTCCACTCGTGCGCGCCGTCGGGCCCGTACACCGCCAAAAACCCGTCGTTGCCGCTCTGCGCGGCGATCGTCCCGCCGCCGAAGTCGATGTCCGCGTCGAACTCGCCGGTCAGCACGATGCGCCCGTCGTCACCCGCGGCGACCGCCGCCCCCCGCACGTAGCTCTTGTCGTCGACCGCGAACCGATGACTCCACAGATATGTCCCGTCCGCCGCATATTTGACGAGCGAGACGTCCGACCCGCCCTTGCCGGGCAGCGGCCCGCCCCCGAAGTCGAGGGTGTTCTTGCCGCTGGAATTGACCGAGACGATCACCGCGCCGGTCGCGTCGACGGCGACACGTCGGCCCTGCACGAACTCGACCCCGCCGAAGCTGTGACTCCACGGATATCCGACGGCGCACGCGTCGACGCCGTCACAATCCTCGTCGCCCGGGCTGCCGCAATCTTCCACCCCCGGCGTGACCTCGCCGGCGCACTCGCCCCACTCGCCCTCCGGGCCGCAGGTCTGCTCGCCGGCGGCGCACAGGCCCACGTCCGCGGTCCCGGGCGGCCCGGAGTAACACGCCTGGGTCTGACCCGGCGCACAATTTTCAAGGGGCCCGGTCGACGACGCGGCGGAGGAACCCTCGCTCGATCCGGCGGTAAAACCCTGGCTCGTGTCGGTGCTCGTGCCCGTGCTCGAGTCACCGCCGGGACCCGTGCTCGAGCCCTCGCTCGGGCCGGACGAGCTCGCGTCGGTGAGCGTCCCCGTCGCCGACGGATCGGCGGTCTGTGCGCCCGAGCTGCTGCTGGTGTCCGACCCGGCGGAGCTGTCCGACTCGCCGCCGCCGGGGCACGCCGTGACGAGGACCGGGATGAGCGTGAAAGGTAAGCGTTTCATCGACCGAAGGTAGCCCGCGCGGCGTCACGCAGCAACTCGCTTCGGGGGATCTCAGCCGTACCATCGTTCATCCCGGCCGTCCGCGATCGGAACGCTATCATCACAACGCGATCTTCTTCGCGGCGGCGATGATATCGTCGAGCGCGGGACGACGACGGGGCTCCGGGTCCGCGACCGTCGCGGGGTCGCCGGTCGAGCGCGTCGTCGCGCGACCTCGCGAGGTCGCGAATGTTCGCCCCGGGGCCCGCGCCGATGTGTGATGCTCGGGTGATGCGACGGGTGCTCGCGCTGTCGGGTCGGCGCTTCGCGGGCAAGGACACGCTCGCGGGGGTGCTCGTGGCGCTGGCGCGCGAGCGCGGGGTCGGGCTGACGACCCACGCGTTCGCGGCGGAGAGCAAGCGGCTGCTGGTGGCCGAGATGCGGGCGCAGGGCGTGGAGGTCGAGCTCGAGCGGCTGCTGCACGACCGCGGGTACAAGGAGCAGTGGCGGCCGCGGCTGACGGCGTGCACGATGGCGGCGCTGCGGCGCGACCCGCTGGTGTTCTGTCGCGCGGTGGCCGACCGGATCGCCGGCGCGGACGGGGCCGCGGTGATCACCGACCTGCGGCTGCGCGGTGAGGTCGAGCACCTGCGCGCGCGGTTCGAACTGTATGTATTGCGGGTGACGCGGCCGGACCCGCTGCGCGCCGCGGCGGGCTGGCGCGCGACGCCCGGGGTCGACGATCATCCGACCGAGACGGCGCTCGACGATCCTTCGCTGTGGGACGGGGTCGTGGCGAACGACGGCGACCTCGAGCTGCTGCACACCCGTGCGCAGGCGCGGCTCACCGCGTGGCTCGCAGCAGCCGGAGCGCCGCGTAGCGACCGCTGACCATGCCGGCGACGATGCCACGAAAGCGGCCGCAGAGGTCGCCCGCGACCCACACGCCGGGGGCGACCTGCAGGGCGCCGTCGTCGACGGGGTAGTCGCCGACGCCCTCGATGCACGGGGCGTGAATGACGGCGCGCGGGTCGTGGCGCGTATCGGGGCACAGCTCGAGCAGGCGATCGATCGCGTGCAGCACGAGCGCCGCGCCGCGCTCGCCGAAGATCGGGCGCAGCGTCGACAGGGCGGCGGCGGCGAGCGGGACGGAGCTCGGGCGCGCGGCGAACAGGGCCGGCGCGACGGCGCGGGCGAGCGCCTCGTCGGCCGTGCGCACCAGCAGGCCGACGCTGCTGCGACCCGTCGGCGGCCCGTCGGCGCGGCCCGACCACGCGAAGATGCCCCCGGCCTCGCCGCACACGACCTCGCCGTCGCGACAGGTGCAGAAGGTGCGCAGCTCGGTCGCGTCGTCGAGCGCGAGCCGCAGCTTGGGGTCGACGCCGACGAGGCGGTCGAACAGCGGAGCGTCGGCGGCGAGCTCGAGGCGCACGCCGAACTCGAGCCGACGAAACGCGAAGCGCACGCCGAGGTCGGCGAGCCACGACCGGACCCAGCGCGGCGAGAGCCGACCGGTCGCGACGATGAGCGCGCGGGTGCGGACATCGACGCGGCGACCGCCGCGGGCGACCTGCAGCTCGAGCATCGGGCCGTCGCGCCGCGCGGCCACGACGTGCGCGTCGGTCCAGCGCTCGCCGCCGACGCGCCCCAGCTCGGCGATGACGTCCATGCGGCGCTCCAGCGGCATGTACAGGGAGGGGTACGGCTTGAGCTGCCAGTCGCCGCTCGCGGGCGCGGCGACGGCCGTGCCGGAGGCGGGCGCGACGAGGCCGTGACGGGCCAGCAGCGCGGTGGTGCGGTCCACGGCCGCGGCGAGGAGCTCGGGCCCGGGGAGGGTCCACAGCGCGGTGGCGGCGGGGAAGAACGAGTGCTTGCCGTCGGAGAACAGGCCGGCGCCGCCGATGCCGGCGAGGACGTCGCGCTGGCGGTCGCGCCGGTCGTGTGCGCGCCCCTGCTCGAGCACCAGGCACCCGGGCAGCTCGGCGGCGGCCGAGAGGCCGGCTGGACCGGCCCCGACCACCACGGCATCATGGTCGGCGATCATGCAGGCGTCAGGAGAAGAGGTCGTCACGGGGCTGTTCGAGATCCACGTGTTCGTGCTGCCGCTGGATCCGCCGCCGGAGGTCGTGCAGGCGTTCCGGGCGGCCTGCGGCGGGCACATGAAGGCGCTGCTGCTGAACCTCGACTATGTCGGCAAGGGCTTCGTCGGGGTGCTGCAGACGTCGCGCTATGTAAAGGGTGACGTCGCGTCGGCGCGGGCGGCCGCGGCCGCGGACGCGGCCGCCCTTCGCGCGGCCGGGCTCGAGGTGGTTCGCGAGAAGGTCGAGGCGGTCGCGACCTGCGAGGGCGTGCCGCGCGACGCCGCGGACGCCGAGCGCTCGCCGCCCGACCGCTACTTCGAGACACACGTGCTGATCGACCGCCCGGCGGGCGTCATCGACGACGCGGACGTCGCGTCGCTGCGTGACATCGCGGCCGACCTCTCGCGCCGGCTCGCCACGCCCGTGCCGCTGTCGTACAACGCGCTGAAGCCGGGCCAGCGGTTCCTCAACTTCAGGGCGCGCGGCGTCGGGCTCGACGTGGTCGCCGATCGGCTGCGGGCGCTCGAGGCGGCGGTCGCCAACATCGATGGGCTCGTCGTCAAGAAGGTCATCGCCGAGTACATCTGCTTCGACTCCAACCGCGCGGTCGACGACGGCTGGCTCGAGCCCCTGCCCTGAACGAGACACCGAAGCATGGTAACCCGCACACACGCGGCGCCCGACGCGGCGCGACCGGAGCATGAAGCTGCGCGCCGGCGCGCGCGTATTCGCGACGCGAGCGCATCGCCGGCGGACCACGCGATCGTGCGTTTTTGCATCCCTGGCACGATCGACAGCCCGCATTCGCACCCCGAAGCGCGCGATCGTCTGTGACAATCGCGCCTTCATGAACGAGAGATTATGCGCGCTCATCTTGCTCGGTGGTGCCTCGCTCTGCCTCGCGTGCCCCGCGAACGAAGGAGCGACCGTGACCGCCGCAGATCCATCGACCGGCGCAGCGACCGACGCGAGCGGCGACATACCGACCACCAGCGGCGATCCGACGGCCGCGACCACCTCGGCGACCACGGCCGACGAGACCGGCGAGACGGCGGCCCCCGCCGCGGGCCTGGTCGTCACGGCGTCACCCGAGAGCCCGCGCTCCGGGTCGTCGACGCAGTTGACCGCGACCCTCGACGGCGAGCCCGCCGCGGTCGAATGGGCGCTCGTGGACGGGCCCGCCACCGCCGGGTTGACGCAGGAGGGTGTGCTCTCGCTGCCGATGTCGGCGGGGACGTGGACGGTGCGCGCGACCCTGAAGTCCGACCCGCAGGTGAGCGACGAGGCGGTCGTCGTGGCCGACTTCCGGGGCGGCCTCCCGGTGCCGGGGTGGGGCAACGACCGCGACGGCCTGTGGCGATACGTCGAGACCGGGTCCGATGACCAGGGCGTCGACCTCGTCGCCAACGCCAAGAACGTCTTCGTGCTGATCCGCCACACCAGCCCGCCCCACGCGACCCTCGCGTCGCTCGTCGAGGCCACCGGGGCGGGGCAGCCGGGCTTCGGTCAGGGCGGGGTGCGCGAGTTCAAGGGTCCGGGCGAGACCAGGATCGATCCGCGGCACCTCGGGCTCGCCCCCGACCGAATGTATGTCACCGGCAGCGTCATCCTCGACAGCGTGCTGGCCGTGGCCGACCTCGAGAGCGGCCTCGCGAGCGACGCCTTCGGACTGTACGACCCGGGCCTGAGCTTCGGCTTCCCGGCGGCCGATCCGACCGGCGTCTACATCGGGCTCGACGACAGCGGCGGCACCGTCGGCGCCCGGCACCTGCTCGCGAGCGGCGCGCTCGACATGAGCTGGGGCGGCGGCAACGTCGACTTCGTCGTCCCGGCGGCGTGGAAGAGCACGTGGGACCCCGTCAAGGAGAGCCTCGTGCTGCGCGACCTCGCCGTCGACGCCGATGGCAGGGTGCTGGCGCTGGTGACGTCATACGACCTCGACAACACCGGCCGGGTCGGGGTCCTGTTCTGCTTCGATGGCGACGGCGACCTCGACCCCGCCTTCGGCCTCGCCGGCGCGGTCGTGTGGGGGCTCGACGACGAGGCCGGGACCAGCCCCGATCGCATGACGATCGGCGAGGACGGCGACATCGTCGTCGTCCTCACGCACTACGGGTCGTGGTTCGCGCGGCGCTTCACCGGCGACGGCGACCCCGTCAGCGAATGGGGCGACGATTCGTATGTCACGCACGAGTACAAGCGAGACATCGGAATGGCCGCGCAGACCGCCGGGGTCGACGCCGCCATCATGCCCGGCGGATACATCGTATTCCTGGTCTACATCGATCACACCGAGATCTCCGGCCTGGTGCGCTACACCCCCGAGGGCAAGCTGGACGCCGATTTCGGCGACCCCGACGCGGACGGCGACGGCTGGTCGCTGGTGACCCAGAACGCCCCGGTCCGCATCGCGGCCGGCCTCGACGGCCGCGTGTTCGCGCTCAGCCAGTTCCACTACAGCGACGACATGGTGACCGAGGATGAAGTCTGGGTCACCGCGCTGCACTCGTACTGACATACTTCGCGCCGCCGGGTCACGGGCCCGGCGTGCACTCCTCCGTCGGGCAGTGATGACAGACCCCGCGCTGCTCCTCGCGCTTCGTGCGGACGTAGCGCGACTTTCCGCGGTCGAACACGTACTCCGACCGCGTCTTCGTCGCTATGACCCCGCCGTCGCCGAGCGCGTTGCGCTGGGCCTCGAGCGTCAGCGGCCGCGGGCCGGGCCTGTCGGGCTGCAAGTCCCCGGTCACGAGCTCCCCGGGCCCGACCGTCCCGACCGCGTGCATGCACCCGCCGCGCGCGAGGTACACCGTCCATGTCACGTCGACCGGGCACCTCGCGCGATCGCTCGTCGGCACCAGCGCGTCGAGCTCACCGTCGCCGTCGAGGTCGTGCCCGAGCTGGCTCTCGACGCGCACGTCGATCAGCTCGCGGCGATATCCGCCGCCGTGGGTGATCGCGCCGCGGTCGACCTGGAAGCGCAGCGTCCGCAGCGGCGCCTCGCCGCACTTGCCCTTCAAGCGCACCTGCGCGTGCCCGCCCCGGCCGAACATCCCGGCCACCGTCCCCTGCTCGTCGACCTGCATGAGCAGGTTCGCCCGCCGCCCCGCGGCGTCGATCAGCGACGCGACGTGCACCCGATCGATCGAGCGCTCCGCGAGCACACGAAACCCGCGCTGCTGCGCCGAGGCGATCCACGCCAGCGTCACCGCGTGCACGTCGCCCGCCGCGACCACGTAGGTCGCCGTCGTCGGCGAATCGCCGACGTTCGCGGAGATCCTCGCAACCTCGATCACCCGCGCACCCGCGAGCGGCGGCACGTCCGGCGGCCACGGCAGCGTCGGCGCCTCGTCGTCCGCCGGGACCTCGACGACCGGCGCCTCCGCGACGACGGCCGCCGTCTCCGCCGCAGGCGGCGGCCCTGGCTCGGGACGGATCACCGCCGGCGCCACCGTCGGCGCCGGCACCGGCCCGCTCCGCGTCGGCGCACACGCGATCACGAGGGCCGCGCTCGTTCGCATCGCCAGCCCGCGAAGCCGTACGCCGCCCATCATCCGGGCCTCCTCGCGCGGCGCGCGGCCTGCACGAAGCGACGCATGCGCTCGACGTCGACGGGGTTCTCGCACTGGCCGGCCTCCTTGATGCTCGACCCGACGATCACGCCGTCGGCGACCTCGAGGAACGCGGCGACGTTGTCCTCGGTCGCGCCGCTGCCGATGAGCAGCGGTCGATCGCCGGCCAGCGCCTTCGCCTCGCGGACCTTGGCGAGGTCGGGGGCGTCGCCCGTCATGCGCCCGGAGACGATCATCGCGTCGGCGCCGGAGAAGCGGGTCCACTCGATGTGCGTCGGCAGGTCGATGCCGGGGAAGCGCACCGAGTGCTTCTTGTCGACGTCGGCGAGAATTTTGATGTGCTCGGCGTGCAGGTCCTTGCGGCGGCGCATCAGGTCGGCCGCGCAGCCCTCGTCCCACGAGCCGGCCTCCCACACGCCGGCGCCGGTGAACATGCACACGCGAATGAAGCTGGCGCCCGCGGCGACGGCGATGCCGAGCAGCGCGACGCCGCCGTTGTGGACCAGGTTGATGCCGAGCGGCAGGTCGACGGCCTGGCGGACGGCGCGGGCGACCACGGCGTGGGCGGCGAGGCTCTCGGGCGCGACGTGCGGGCCGGCGCGGAACGGGATGTCCCACATGTTCTCGACGATGATGCCGTCGGCGCCGGCGCTGGCCAGCGCGCGCGCGTCGTTCAATGCGTGCTCGACGATCGTGTCGATGCCATAGCCGGTATATCCGGGCGCGCCCGGCAGCGGCCAGCAATGCACCATCCCGATGACGGGGCGCGGGGTGCCGAAGATCTCGGCGAGGTCGCGGATCCGCAGGGTATCGAGCCTGTTCTTCCATTCCGGGGGCATATGCGTCACTCCTGGTCGATCGCTAGGATGTCGTGCTCCGCCCCGGCCGCGTGTGCGGCGAGCAGCGCGAGCGCCTCGGCGCGGGTCGGCAGTGCATCGGCGGCGCCCGGGCGCGTCGCCGTCAACGCGCCCGCGGCGTTGCCGACGCGCGCCGCGACCCCGGAGGGCGCGCCTCGCAGCGACGCGACGATGAAGCCGGCCGCGAAGGCGTCGCCGCAGCCGGTCGTGTCGCGCGCATCGACGCGAAACCCGGGCACGATGCGCCGCTCCCGGCCCGCGAGCAACGAGCCGCGCGCGCCGAGCTTCGCCGCGAGCAGGCCGAGGCCGCCGCGCTCGAGCTTCGTGAGGGCGGCCTCGAGCGATTCACCGAGCGCGGCGAGCTCGAGCTCGTTGGCGAAAATGACGTGAAGCTTCGCGGCCAGCTCGAGCACCAGCGCCGGCGCGGCGCGCAGCAGCGGCAGGCACAGGTCGAGCGACACCGGCAGGCCGCGACGCGACGCCTCCGCGATCAGCGCGAGCGTCGTCTCGCGCTGGCTGCCCTCGAGCAGCGCGTGGCCGCAGACGTGCAGCCACTGCGCGCCGCGCAGCACGTCGACCTCGGGCCGCGCGAGCCCGACGTTGGCGCCGCGGAAGCTGAAGAACGTGCGCTCGCCGCCCGGCGACACGGCGGCGAAGCAGAGCCCGGTCGCCCGCACAGGGTCGACCTGGACCGCGTCCAGCTCGACGCCGGCGCGCCGCGCCGCGCCGAGCGCGACCTCGGCGGCCGGATCGACGCCGACGCGCGCGAGGAGCCGCGCGCGTCCGCCGAGGCGAGCGATCGCCGTGGCGACGTTCGTCCCGGCGCCGCCGCTGCCCCACGACAGCGCGCCGAGCGGGGCGTCGTCGCCTTCGCGTGGGAACCGCTCGAGGGGCGCGGAGAGATCGGCGTTCGCGTCGCCGACGACGAGCACGTTCATTTCTCTGGAAGATCCTCCTGAACAGTCTATCAAGGTCGACGCTGCGACGGGCGACGAAAAGCCGCGCCGCCGGCCGTCAGGGCGCCACGTCCTGGTGGCCCGAGCGGCGCCGGCGCCTTTGAGGAACGTACCATCCTCACCGCGCGGCAGCGCGATGAGACTGACCTCGTGTTCATCGCTGTCGCTGAGGAGGATCACGTCGCTGCGCCCGTCGCCGCGACGCTGCACGCCGACCGCGAGGACGACGCCATCGGCAGCAGCGGCCGGTCATCACCCGCGGGTCGCAACGAGTGTCCTCATATGCCACCGCCCCGCACCGAGCAGATGTCATCACCCCACTATGTGTGGTCCCCGCCAGCGAGCGCGTGATCCGATGATTGCGCCGCCGCCGCCAGATCCTCGCGTCTGCGAGGTGATCGCGGCCACAGGCTGACCCGATGTAGGTAAAGTCAGCGCATATACGGCGGAAAAATCTTCGCATGAACACCGTTCTCAGCCTGGACAAATCGTCCAAGCCTAACTTATGCTGGCAACAACATGACGCTGGATCGCTCGCAAACGCTCCTGAACGCCGTTCCAGAGCCCATGGTCGTCATCGCGCGAAATGGTCAGATAGAGGCCGTCAATATCGCCTGGTCGCGACCGTCCGGGCCCGGGGCGCTCGGCGGCGAGGGCTTCAATGTGGGTAGTAATTTCATCGATCTCTGCGCGCAGACCTTACCCGCAGAGCACGCCGAGCCGGTGATCGCCGCGCTGCGCGACGTCTGCGATGGTGGGGTCGCGCGGGTCACCCGCATGTACGTCGCGGACGCGGGCGACACGCAGCGCAGCCTCGAGCTCGTGATCAGCGCCCTGCCGGACGGGTCCGGGGCGCTGGTCCAGCAATTCGACGTCTCGGAGCGCGAGCGGACGGCGACGACGAAGCGACAGGTCGAGGAGCGGCTGCAGCTCGTGCTCGAGCTGCTCCCGGAGGGCTACTGGGACTGGAACCTCGAGAACGACCACGTCTATTACAGCGACCGCTGGGTGCAGTCGCTGGGCTACGAGGTCGGCGAGCTCGCGCCGCACGTCAAGGCGTGGGCCGACCTGCTGCACCCCGACGACGTCGCGCGGGTGCTCGACGCCTGCTACGGCTACCTCGAGGGCCGCTACCCGACGTACCACTGCGAGACCCGGCTGAAGCGCAAGGACGGGAGCTACCGCTGGAACCTCGACCGCGGCCGCATCGTCGCGCGCGACGCCGACGGCAAGCCCACGCGCATCATCGGCATGGAGATCGACATCACCGAGCGGCGGCTGGCGGAGATGCAGCTCGAGGAGCAGTCGAAGCGGCTGATGGACCTGTCGACGCCGCTGATCCCGATCAGCGACCGCGTCGTCGTCATGCCGCTGATCGGCAACGTCGACGCCCAGCGCGCCGAGCAGGTGCTGTCGTCGCTGCTGCACGGGCTGTCGCAGAACCGGGCCCAGGTGGCGATCCTCGACATCACCGGCGTCAGCCTGATCGACTCGCACGTCGCCGCGGTGCTCGTCAACGCCGCGCGCGCGGTCCAGCTGCTCGGCGCCCAGGTCGTGCTGACCGGCATCCGCCCCGAGGTCGCCACGATCCTCGTCGGCCTCGACATCAACCTCGGCAACATCGTCACCCGCGGCACCCTGCAGGCCGGCATCGCCTTTGCGACCGGCGAGGAGCGACGCGGCCGCGCGACCTGAGCCGGCCCGCGCGACGCCGCCCGGGCCCGCGCAAGCCGACAATTCGTGTGTATCAATCCGGCGACACCGCGTCGGATCGCTGATACATTCGGACGTGATTTAATGGACGGAGGAGCGCGGCGACGGCTGCGCAAAGGCCCGGCCGCGCCCGGCGTCCGCGCCGGTTCGGCGCGCATACATCGTATCGCGGCGCGGACTATGATCGCCCTCGCGGCCCGGCCCGGTCGCGCCATGGTGATCGCCGGAGGACGTGCAATGGCAGGACATCGCCGGTGGCTCCTGGGCGCGATCATGACGACAGCTGTGACAGCTTGTGATCCCGACGACATCGCGGACGTCGGCGACATCGCCGAGCGCAGCGCCGAGGCCAACAGCTTCCGCCTCAACAGCTTTCGCCTCAACAGCTTCCGCCTCAACGGCTTTCGTCTCAACGGCCTGGCGCTCGACGGCTTCGAGGGCGCCGACGAGTACATCAGGCTCACCGAGATCCGGCTGCCGAACGGCCCGGCGGTCACGCAGAGCTGGCTGGTCGGGAGCAACCTGCACGTCCAGACGGAGTACGGCGCGGTGCTCTCGGGCCCGCAGCTCGCGGGCGCGGAGTTCCTGTTCGAGGTCACGGAGGGCGCGCAGGGCAAGGAGGGCAAGCGCGTCAAGATCGGGGGCGTCAAGCCGATGGCGCTGCTCTCGGACGTGTGGTTCTACGACCTCGCGATCCAGGACAGCGGCGGCCCGTGGCAGCCGCTGTGCGTCGACGGCGACAACCTCGCCACCACGGCGATCCTGCTCGGCGACGTGTGGGACCCGGAGACGGGCGACCGCGTCTCGCCGCGACCGACCGGCGCGATCACCTTCGCCTGCCGCGGCGCCGCGCTGGCAAAGTGCGTCGAATGGGGCTACCCGCCGTGGAAGAGCTTCCTCGGCACGTCGCTCGCAAGCTACCATCAAACCTGCACGCGAGCGGTGCGCGCGGACTACTGCGGCGACGGCACCCCGCACACGCTCGACGGCGTCGAGTTCCACGTGAAGGACGCCCTGTCGATCCAGATCGCCGACCTGCTGACCCCCTACGTCGTCGAGGCCGAATGGAGCCCCGGCGGCGCGCTGTGCCTCAACCCCGACAACACCCGCCTGCCCGACCCGACGGTCGCCTGCGACCTGCCGACCTGCAACGCCTCGCTCGCCAACAAGAGCCTGATCCAGACCGGCACCCTGCTGGACCCGTGAGCGCGGCGCCCCGTCAGAAGCGGGCTCGTCGCGGCTCGCTCATCCACAGGCCACGGAGCCCGACTGCCCGCCCGTCGCGGTCGCTGGTGATGAAGTCGAGGTAGATCCGCGGGTCCTCGCGCACGACGAGGTTGAGGTTCGAGGCGTCGTGGCTGGCGACCTCCTCGCGGTAAGTGACGCCGAGCCCGTCCAGCGCGCGCCGCATGTCCACCAGGGGCAGCTCGCTGCGGACGATCCACGGGTCGAGACGCAGCTTGCGCCCGCCCGAGGGCACGCCCGCGAACGCGTGCATCTCGACGCAGTAGACCGCGAAGGGGTGGGCCGGGCCGGTGAATAGCAGCTCGAGGTCGCCGTACTTCCAGACCTGATCCTCGCCGTCCTCGGGGCAGCCGGCCTGATCGGGGTGGCCGACGACGCGGATCAGCTCCGCCTTGCTGGCCCCGACGCGAAACGGGCCGAGCTCGCCCTTCACGATCCAGTCTCGCAGCGACACGCGGATCATGGCCGCAGCCTACCATGATTCGGCAACGCAGCGCCCCGACCGAGGTTACGCGCGGCTTTGCGTCCGCGCGACGCGGCCCGCGTGACAGGACATTTTCACCGGACATACCCGGCCACCGCGGCCGAGATCCAGGCCCGCAGCTCCGTCATCGTCTCCGGCAGATCGTCGGGCCACGCGCGCACCGTGCCCTCGAAGCCGAGCGTCACGATCACCCGGCCGTCCGCGGCGAAGCCCGCCCCGGTGACCGCCCGGGTGTGCCCCGCGAGGGTCCGCCCCTCGCCGTCCGCGACGTCGATCACCCGCACCGCGCCGTCGCTGCCGAGCGTCAAGATCCTTCGCCCATCGGCCGACAGGGTGAACCCCACGAGCTTGCCGAGCGGACCGACGAGCGGCGCGAGGTGCTCTCCGCTCGTCGCGTCGATGCGGCGCAGCTGCGTCTCGCCGCCGCTGAGGAGCAGCAGCGTGCGGCCGTCCGCGGCGAAGCCGACCTGCTCGACGCCGTGCCCGCCCTCGTCGAAGGACCGGAACGTCCCGTCCGCCAGCCGCCAGATCCTCGCCGTGTGGTCGGCGCAGCCGCTGGCGAGCCACACACCACCGGCCGCGAACGCGAGCCCCGTGACCCGCTCCTTGTGGCGCGTCAGCTCGCGGCGCCGGCCGGTCGCCAGCGTCACGAGCCGCACCTCGCCGTCGTCGCTGCCGATCGCGATCGAGGCGCCGTCGGCGGCGACCGCGACGCTGGTCGCGGCCGCGGCGAATCTATCGACTTCGGTGACCGCCCCGGCCCGGTCGACGCGCAGCACCGCGCCGTCGACGAGCGCGACGATCACCGCGTCGCCGGCCCACGCCAGGTCGAGCGCCGCGGCCGGCAGCGGCACGAGGGTCGGCGCCGTCGCGTCGAAGTCGCCGAGCACGAGCGTCGCCGGCGGGGCCGAAGGATCGGGGTAACGACCGTCGGATCGGATCAGCCACGACCGTGACACGCCCGCGAGCGTGCGCCCGTCCGGCGCGGTCACCAGCGCGATCTGCCGCGCGGGCGGCGTGCCATGCTCGGCGATCGCCCGGCCCGCGAGGTCGCTGATCCGCAGTCGACCCTGCTCGTCGATCGAGGCCACGCGGCCGTCCACGGAAAGCGCCAGGCCGGTCGTCGGCGCGGCGTGCTCGGTGAGGATGCGGCCCGCGCGGTGCGGTTCGAACAGGCGCACCTCGCCCGCGGTCGACACCGCGAGGATCGAGCGCCCGTCCGCGAGCGGCTCGACCTCGGTGACGATCCCCGCGAGGCCCGCGTGGACCTCGCTGCGACCCGACCCGAGGTCCCAGGTCCGCACCGTCCGATCGACCCCGCCGGACACCAGGCGGCGGTCGTCGCCCGCGAACTTGAGCACCTCCACCGGACCCTCGTGACCGACGAGCCGCCGCAGCAGCGCCCCGGTCCGCTTGTCATAGACGAGGATATCGGCGTCGACCGCGAGCGCGATCCGCTCGCTGTCGGCCGAGAACCCGGGTCGCAGCGCGGTCGAGGCGACATCGAGCTCGTGGCGCCGCATCGTCGCCAGGTCCCACACGGCGGAGAGGTCGTCGGTCAGGTGGACCGCGATGTCGCCGCGATGATCGAGGAACCACCGCCCCGGCGCGCCGCGGGTGCCCGGCAGCGGCCGCCGCGTGCCCTGATCGATGTCGAGGACATACGCCTCGCCGGCCTCCGGCTGCGCGATCAGGCGGCGCCCGTCCGCCGACAGATACGGCGCGCGCGGCCGCTCGCCCGGCGCCGTCAACAGCTCCACCGCAGCGCCCGGCCGCAGCACCCAGGCGACGCCGGTGGTGGTGCGCGCCCCGACGATCACGCCGTCGGGTCGCACGACCAACTGACGGGTCGGCGCCGACACCTCGACCGCCGCCCGCAGCGCGCCGGTATGCGCGTCCCAGCGGCGCAGCGTGCCATCCTTCGAGGTCGTGACGACCTCGGCCCCGTCGCGCGTGAACTGGGCGCTCCACACCTCGTCGGTGTGCCCGACCAGCGCCAGCGAATCTCCGGTCGCAATGTCCCACACACGCGCCGTCTTGTCGTCGCTCGCGGTAGCGAGCCGCGCGCCGTCGGGCGACAACCCGAACCTGTTGATATATTCCGTGTGCCCGACCAGCGCGCGCGACAGGCCGCGCGCCTGGGCGTCGGCGGCGATGCGACGGACCCGCGCCGTGTCCGTGAAGCCGGGCGACAGCGTCATGAGCCACGCGAGCGCGCGGTTGGGGTCGCGGCCGAGCGCGTCTCGGGCCTGCAGCAGGGTCAGCTCGTCGGCGCGGGCTGTCGCCTGGGCCGACGCCTGCTCCGCGGCGAGGCGGGCCGCGTCGGCCGCGTGCGACGCCTCGACGGCCTCGCGCTCCTTGTGCTGCGCGAACACCCGGGCCTGGTCGGTCTTGATGAACGCGGCGGTCACGACCCCGGCGATCGACACCAGCGCCGCCGCGGTGATCGACAGCGCCGTTCGGTGGCGGCGCCAGAATCTCAACAGCAGGTGGCGGGCCGAGTAGGTGTGGGCCGCGACGATCTGGCCGGCCTGCAGGCGCTCGAGGTCGTCGGCCATCTCCTCGGCGGTGCGGTAGCGGTCCGCCGCGTCGCGGGCCATCGCCTTGTTCACGATCGCCGCCAGCTCGTCGGACAGCCGCGGCGCCAATTGCTCGATCCGCCGCGGCGGGCCCGCGACGATCTGCTCGAGCAGCCGGTCCCACGGCGCGTCGTCGTAGGGCGGCACGGCCGCGAGCACGTGGTAGAGCATCGCCCCCAGCGCGTACACGTCCGCGCGCTCGTCCACCGCGGCGCCCGCGGCCTGCTCGGGCGGCATGTAGGCCGGCGTGCCCATCACCGCGCCCTGCAGCGTCAGGCCCTTGCCCGCGCGCGGGGCCTGCGGCGCGGGCGGCTCGTCCTCGCGGGCCAGGTCCTTCGCCAGCCCCCAGTCGATCACCACCGTCTCGCCGAACTCACCGACCAGCACGTTCGCCGGCTTCAGGTCGCGATGAATGATGCGGCGACTGTGCGCATAGGCGACCGCCTGCGCCGCCGTGATCACGTGCGGCAACAGGGCCAGCCGCTCGCGAAA
>Ga0075163_10001421_pt1 | contig 32289 bp, 26 predicted proteins | sample JI1023141ADNA_FD_71478 | JGI IMG/M metagenome (GOLD analysis project Ga0075163, IMG submission 71478) | Wastewater effluent complex algal communities from Wisconsin, to seasonally profile nutrient transformation and Carbon sequestration -... | ecosystem: Engineered > WWTP > Effluent > Algae...
GCCGCGACCCCCGTCACTTGACCATCAGGATCCAGATCGCCAGCGCCCTGGCGTCCTCCGGCGTGACCTTCGGGTTGGCCGGCATCGGCACCGCCCCCCACACGCCCTTGCCGCCGCGCTGGATCTTTTCGGCCAGGCGGGGCACGGCGTCGGCCTGGCCCGAATAGCGCGCCGCCACATCGCGCCAGGCCGGCCCGACGACCTTGCGGTCGAGGGCATGGCAGCCCATGCAGATGTGCTTGCGTGCGAGTTCCGGGCTGGCCTGGGCCGGCAAGGCCACCAACCATGCCGCCGACAACGCTGCCAGCACCGATTTCGTTGTGATCACGATCTGGACGCCTCCCGGCAATCGGCTACAGTGCCTCGGATCATCTTAGTGGCTGGGACTGCGGCGCGCCAGCGCCGTTCCCGGTCAGGCCCCAAGGAGCTGCGCCCATGCCATTCGTCGGAATCGGCCTCGTGCTGTTGATCATGAAGATCGCCGGGATCGACCCCGTCGCCGGCTGGGACTGGATGTGGGTGCTGGCGCCGTTCGGCGTGGCCGTGGCCTGGTGGTTCTATGCCGACTCGACCGGCCTGACCCAGAGGCGCGCCATCAAGAAGATGGCAGAACGCAAGGTCGCCCGCCGCGAGCGCGACATGGCAGCACTCGGCCTCGATGTTCGCAGCGACCGCGCCAAGCGCGCCGCGCACGACTCCGCCGTCAAGCACAAGGCCGAACAGAAGGCCAAGAACGACGGCGGGTGAGGCTGCCCCGGGCCTCGCGGCCTGGGCAAGCTCAGAACTTGTCGAGCACGGCGCCGCTGCTGGCGCTGGACGCGTTGTGTGCAAACTTGGCCAGTACGCCACGGGTATAGCGCGGTGCCGGCGCCTTCCAGGCAGCGCGCCGGCGCGCCAGCTCGGCATCATCGACGTTCAGCTGCAGCAGCAGCTGGTGCGCGTCGATCGTGATCCGGTCACCTTCCTGGATCAGCGCGATGTTGCCGCCGGCCGCTGCCTCGGGCGCCACGTGGCCGACCACCATGCCCCAGGTGCCACCGGAGAAGCGGCCGTCGGTGATCAGCCCGACCGTCTCGCCCAGGCCCTGGCCGATCAGCGCCCCAGTGGGGGCCAGCATCTCGGGCATGCCCGGGCCGCCTTTGGGGCCGAGGTAGCGCAGCACCATCACGTCGCCGGCAACGATCTTCTTGGCCATGATCGCGGCCAGCGCCGACTGCTCGTCGTCGAACACCCGCGCCGGCCCGGTGATGACCGGGTTCTTCAGGCCGGTGATCTTGGCCACGCAGCCCTCGGGCGACAGGTTGCCCTTCAGGATGGCGAGGTGGCCTTGTTCGTACATCGGTCGGTCGATCGGGCGGATCACGTCCTGGTCGGCCCGCGGCGCGTCGGGGATCGCGGCCAGGTTCTCGGCCACGGTCTTGCCGGTGATGGTGATGCAGTCGCCGTGCAGCAGGCCGGCCTTCAGCAGCACCTTCATCACCTGCGGGATGCCACCGGCGCGGTGCAGGTCCACGGCCAGGTACTTGCCGCTGGGCTTGAGGTCGCACAACACCGGCACCTTGCGGCGCACACGCTCGAAGTCGTCGATGGTCCACTCGACGCCGGCCGCGTGGGCGATGGCCAGGAAGTGGAGCACGCCGTTGGTCGAGCCGCCGGTGGCCATGATGACGGCCACCGCGTTCTCCAGGGATTTGCGCGTGACGATGTCGCGCGGCTTCAGGTTGGCCTTCACGGCCTCGACCAGCACCCGGGCCGCCTCCTGCGTGTGGGCGACGATCGGGTCCTCGACGTTGGCCATCGTCGACGCGAAGGGCAGGCTCATGCCCAGCGCCTCGAAGGCCGACGACATCGTGTTGGCGGTGTACATGCCGCCGCAGGAGCCGCTGCCGGGAATGGCGCGGCGCTCGATCTCGCAGAAGTCCTCGTCGCTCATGTTGCCGGCGCTGTACTGGCCGACGGCCTCGAAGACACTGACGATGTTCAAGTCCTGGCCCTTGTAGCGGCCCGGCAGGATGGTGCCGCCGTAGACGTAGATCGCCGGCACGTTGGCGCGCAGGATGCCCATCATGCCGCCGGGCATGTTCTTGTCGCAGCCGCCGATGACGATCACGCCGTCCATCCACTGGCCGCCGACGCAGGTCTCGACGCAATCGGAGATGACCTCGCGCGAGACCAGGCTGTACTTCATGCCTTCGGTGCCCATCGCCATGCCGTCGCTGATGGTGGGCGTGCCGAAGATCTGCGGGTTGGCACCGGCCAGCTTCAGGCCCTCGACGGCGGCGTCGGCCAGCTTCTGCAGGCCGGAGTTGCAGGGCGTGATCGTCGAATGGCCGTTGGCCACGCCGATCATCGGCTTGCCGAAGTCCTTCTCGGTGTAGCCCATCGCGTAGTACATCGAACGGTTCGGCGCGCGCGCCACGCCTTCGGTGATGTTGGCCGAGCGGCGGTTGATCTTGTCTTGAGGGGGGCTGGACTCGGCGGACATGGCGCTTCCTGGTTGCAGGCTTGGGGGAGCCTCGAATTCTAGGCCGCCGGGGTGGCGCTGCTAGCATCCCGGCCATGCTGACCCATCCCCAGTTCGACCCGGTGGCCCTTGCGCTCGGGCCGGTGCAGATCCATTGGTACGGGCTGACCTACCTTGCGGCTTTCGGGCTGTTCCTGTTCCTGGCGGGCCGGCGCGTCGGCCTGCCCTGGTTCGCCGACGTCGGCTGGACCAAACGCGACGTCGAGGACCTGCTGTTCTACGGCGTGCTCGGCGTGGTGATCGGCGGCCGGGTCGGCTACGCGCTGTTCTACAAGCCGGGCCAGTACCTGTCCAACCCTTTCGAGATCCTGATGGTGTGGAAGGGCGGCATGTCGTTCCACGGCGGGCTGCTGGGCGTGATCGCCGCAATGGCCTGGTTCGCGCGCAAGAAGGGCCGCAGCTTCTTCCAGGTCACCGACCTGATCGCGCCCTGCGTGCCCACCGGCCTGGCCTCCGGCCGGGTCGGCAACTTCATCAACGGCGAACTCTGGGGGCGCGCCGCCGACCCCTCGCTGCCCTGGGCGATGATCTTTCCGCAGAGCGGCAGCGCCATGCCGCGGCACCCGTCGCAGGTCTACCAGTTCCTGCTCGAAGGCCTGCTGCTGTTCGTGCTGCTGTGGTGGTACGCCAGCAAGCCGCGTGCGACCGGCCAGGTCTCGGGCATGTTCCTGATCGGCTACGGCTTCTTCCGCTTCGCCGCCGAGTACTTCCGCGAGCCCGATGCCTTCCTGGGCCTGCTGGCGCTGGGCATGAGCATGGGCCAATGGCTGTGCGTGCCGATGATGCTGGCCGGCATCGCCATCTGGGCCTGGGCGGCCCGCCAGCCCCGCTAGGATCAGCCTCATGCGACAGATCTTTCTCGACACCGAGACCACCGGCCTGGACGCCGTCAACGGCGACCGCATCATCGAGATCGGCTGCATCGAGATGGTCAACCGGCGGCTGACCGGGCAGAACAAGCACTTCTACCTGAACCCCGACCGCTCCAGCCACCCGGACGCGGTGAAGGTGCACGGCCTGACCGACGAGTTCCTGGCCGACAAGCCGCGTTTTGCCGAAGTGGTGGACGACCTGCTGGAGTTCCTCGCGGGGGCCGACATCGTCATCCACAACGCGGGTTTCGACATCGGATTCCTCAACGCCGAACTGAAGCGCCTGGCGCGTGGCACGGTGACCGACGTCGTCGCCGGCGTCACCGACACGCTGCTGATGGCGCGCGACATGTTCCCTGGCAAGTCGAACTCGCTGGACGCCTTGTGCAAGCGGCTGGAGGTCGACAACTCCAACCGCACGCTGCACGGTGCCTTGCTCGACGCCGGGCTGCTGGCCGAGGTCTATATCCGCCTGACCCGCGGCCAGGACTCACTGGTCATCGACAGTGCCGAAGAACAGCGCCAGGCGCATGCCGACTCGCAGGTCGACCTGTCGGCCTTCGTGCTGCCCGTGCTGCAAGCCACCCCCGAAGAAGCGGCGGCCCACGAGGTCACCTTGGCCGACCTGGACAAGGCCTGCGGCGGCAAGACCGTCTGGCGCGCCGCGGCCCCGGCGGAGATGGCATAATGCGCGGCTTTCCGGGACAGCTGCTTCAGCACCGAGCACGGATTCCGGGCGGTTAGCTCAGCGGTAGAGCACTGCCTTCACACGGCAGGGGTCGCAGGTTCGAACCCTGCACCGCCCACCAGCCACAGGCCTCACGAGTCAGCGACGCGTGAGGCCTTTGTCATTCCGCCTGCGTTAGCGCCCTTGCTTCATGATGAAGGTGCCCGGCGCTCGTCGGTCCGGCTGCGGCGCGAAGGGCGCGCGTCACTGAATGCTTTGCGGTCGGACAAGGCCAAAGCTGACCGCGGTGCGGACCTGTGATGTCAAACGCCGAAGTGGTCGGTCTGACCAGCGTTGGCCGCCACGACCTTCACATTGGTGCAATCTCGGGCCTGACTGCCGCGGTGCCAGCGGCAGCCTCGACCACGACTGCCTCATCTGCCCAGGCTCACTTCTCGTCGGACCCGAGGCGGGGGATGCCTCGGGACTCTGTAGCGGCGATGATGATGCGCTTGGTAGCTGTTCTTGGTGGTCCGCCCCGCGTCGGAGGCCCGGAAGCGCAAACCTGTCATCTGGAGACCGCATGGCCTACGTCGATATCACGAGCGAGTTCTGCGCCGACCCGGAGGGTTTCATGGCCGGCAATGTGGTCATGCAGTGGATCCAGCACAACACCGACGAGATCATCAAGGTGGGCGTCAAGTTCATCGAGGGCGCCACCATCGACAACAAGCCCAAAGGGAAGGTGTGCTTCTTCTACATCAAGGAAGACACGCCGCGCCTGCCGGTCTACTGGTGCCCCTATGCGCAGAACTCGGTCAAGAGCGCGATGCTCGGCAACGACGCGCTCTTCGCATTGACGGTCGCGGTGACCGGTTGCAGCGTGGGCCTCGGCAGCGGCGGGAAAGGCGTCCAGATGATGTGTCACGCCAATTCGGCAGAAATTGGCAACGACTGGAAGTCCGTGTCGATGGAGGCCGCGGCCGCGCGACAGGCGCAGTCGCAGGACGCTCAACTGCGCTACAAGCTCGGACAGGATTTGACGCTGGCCAGTCCGGTTGCCTATCGGGCGGCCGACCGACAGACGATGGTGACGTTCTACGCCGTTCATGGGCTCGGCCTTCCATGGATGCTGTTCGGTCTGAACTACAAGAAGATCGGTGCTTCCCTCTACAACCACGGCGGCGTCACCAGGTATTGACCCTGCGCGCCCCTGGTCCATCTGGAGACCTCATTGGCAACCCTGACCGTCACCTCTGCGCAGCTCGACAACGTTGACCGCAACATGTTGCTGCCGGCCAAGAATCCGCGCTACATCATGTTCCCGTGCAAGGGGTATCACATCCGGCTCGACCTGAAGCCGTTTCCCAACGGCAAGCTCTGGCAGCAGGTGGGCCAGACCGATGTCTGGCGCTACCAGGTTAGCAGCTTCCACGTCAAGCGCGACCTCGAACACAAGACCTTCATCAATGCAGTGCCAGGCCCGACCGAGGGCTTGAAGATCGTCGACGATCATTCCGACTACGTCTATTTCAAGTACGTCGACAGCGGGGTCTGGCAGCCCTTGTGGGGCTACTACAAGGAGGAGATGACGGCCAAGGGTGAATCGGTCTGGAAGGAGTCTCGCGAGATGGATGGCGCAGCCTGGTCGTTTGCCTGCGACGCAGCGCGTTGGCTGCTTGCTCAGCTCACGAAGAGTCTGGGCAAGGGCCAGGAGCAGGGCCTTGCGATGGGGCCGGTGCAGGGCTCCACGGCCAAGCTATTCACCCAGCTCTGAGGCTCGACCCTCAGGGTTGCCACGAGTAACGATAAGCATGGATCCAGGTCGGATCCTGTGTTACCTTTTGAGAGGCTCCGCAGGCAGCGCCAACGCCGCAGGAATAGCCTTAACGCCCGGCAAGGAACAATGAGGAAACCATGAACAGCGTTCACCAGAAACTCGCCCGTGTCCGCAAACCCCGCGTCCACATCACCTATGACGTCGAAACCGACGGCGCGGCGATCGTTCGCGAACTTCCGTTCGTCGTGGGCGTCATGGGCGACTACGCCGGCGACCCTACCGAGCCGATCAAGCCGCTGGCCGAGCGAAAGTTCGTCCAGATCGATCGCGACAACTTCAATGACGTGATGGCGCGCGTGGCGCCAGGGTTGAACCTGAAGGTCGACAACACGTTGGCTGGGGACGACAGCCAGATGGCCGTCAACCTGAAGTTCAAGTCGCTCGACGACTTCGACCCCGCAAAGGTCGCCCAACAGGTACCGGCCCTCAAGGCCCTGCTGGAGACGCGTGGCCGCCTGCGTGATCTGGTGAGCAAGGCTGACCTCTCCGAAGAGCTCGAAGGCCTGCTTGAGCAAGTTCTGCAGGACAAATCGAAGCTCGACGCGTTGTCGGCCGAGCTTGGCATCAAGAAGCAGGAAGGTTGACCCATGAGTTCCACTGAATCCCAAGGCGCTGCCGCCACGACCGTCACCACCACCGAGGGCGGACCGAGCTTTCTGGACCAGGTGATCGGTGCCACCAAGCAGACCGAGCGCGACCGCGCCGAAGAGCTCATCCGGGCGTTGACTGAAGAGGCGCTGAAGGGCACCGTCACCTTCAATCGCAACCTCGTCATCACCTTCGACCGCGCGATCGCCGAGATCGACCGCAAGGTGTCTGAGCAGCTCAACAAGATCATGCACCATGAGCGTTTCCTCAAGCTCGAGGGAAGCTGGCGTGGCCTGAACTATCTGGTGATGAACAGCGAAACCGGTACTTCGCTGAAGATCCGCATGCTGCAGGCCTCGAAGAAGGAACTGGGCAAGGACCTGCAGAAGGCCGTCGAATTCGACCAGAGCCAGCTGTTCAAGAAGATCTACGAGAACGAATTCGGCACGCCGGGCGGTGAGCCCTACGGCGCGCTCATCGGCGACTACGAATGGACAGCTCACCCTGAAGACGTCGAGACGCTGAAGCTCGTGTCCAACGTCGCGGCGGGAGCCTTCGCGCCGTTCATTTCGGGCGTGGGCGCCGGCATGTTCGGCTTCGACAATTGGAGCGAACTGTCCAAGCCGCGCGACCTGGCGAAGATCTTCGAGACCACCGAGTACACCAAGTGGCGAGGCTTCCGAGAGACCGAGGACTCGCGCTTCGTTTCGCTGGTGATGCCGCGCGTCATTGCCCGGGTTCCGTACGGCGAAGCCACCAAGCCGGTTGAAGAGTTCTCCTTCGAGGAGGCCCCCACCAATGCCGACGGCTCCGCCAAGGCCATGGAGCATGACCACTACTGCTGGATGAACGCGGCTTACGTCATGGGTGCACGACTCACCGATGCGTTTGCCCAGTACGGCTTCTGTACCGCGATCCGCGGCGCAGAAGGTGGCGGCAAGGTCACCGACCTGCCGACGCACACCTTCACTTCCGACGACGGCGACGGCGACTCCAAGTGCCCGACCGAGATCGGCATCACCGACCGGCGCGAAGCCGAGCTGTCGAACCTGGGCTTCCTGCCCTTGTGCCACTACAAGAACACCGACTATGCCGTGTTCTTCGGTGCCCAGTCGGCACAGGCGCCCAAGAAGTACGACCGTCCCGATGCCACCGCGAACGCGGCGATCTCGGCGCGGCTCCCGTATGTCATGGCCACCAGCCGTTTTGCCCACTTCCTGAAGGTGATGGCGCGCGACAAGATCGGCTCGTTCATGGAAGCCACTGACTGCGAGAAGTGGCTGAACCGCTGGATCCAGAACTACGTCAACCCGATGGAAGGCGCCGGTCAGGAAGCGCGCGCGAAATACCCATTGCGCGAAGCCAAGATCGAGGTCAAGGAAATCCCCGGCAGGCCCGGCAGCTACAACGCTGTGGCTTACCTTCGGCCCTGGCTGCAGATGGAAGAGCTAACCACCTCGATGCGCATGGTGGCGCGGATCCCGCAGAAGTCCTGAAGGGAGCCGACGGCTCGCCATGTCCGGCACACCCGCAGGAGCGCTTCGCGAAGCTGTCTTTGCCGGGGCGTTCTGGGGCAAGGCGGTCGCGGCGTCCGAAGTAGCCGAATTCGTGGCCAGCGCGGATGCCGGCCGGCACCTGCTGGCCTGGTTCGGTGCAGACTGGCTGGCCTGGCTTCGGGCGCAGCCGGACAGGCGGGGCGCGCTGAGAGCCGCCGTCGACCGCGACATCGCGCGGCTCGACGAGATGATCTCCCGCCAGCTCGACGCCGTGCTGCGCCAACCGCGGCTGCAACGTCTGGAAGGCTCCTGGCGTGGCATCGGCTGGCTCGTCGAGCGCCTGCCTCAGGGCAAGGGCAACCAGGTCAGGTTGAAGTTGTTGCAGGCCCGGTGGGTCGAGGTCTGTCGCGACATCGACCGGGCCATCGAATTCGACCAGAGCCAGCTGTTCCGCAAGATCCACGAAGAGCAGTTCGGCATCGCCGGGGGCGAACCTTTCGGTCTGATCATCTGTGACTACGAGGTCCGGCATCGGCCGGGCGCGATGCATCCCACCGACGATATCGGTGCGTTGTCGGGGCTGGCAGGGATAGCCGCGGCGTCCTTTTCGCCAATGATCTTCAGCGCCGCGCCCGAGTTGCTGGGCGTCGACCACTTTGCCGCCATCACGCCCAGCTACGACCCCGCCAAGGTGATGCAAGGCCCCGACCACCAGCGTTGGCGGCAAGCGGCTTCGCAGGAAGACTTGCGCTTCATCGGCGTCGCGTTGCCGCGTGTACTCGCCCGCCCGGCCTGGGCCGACGACGGCTGCCGAGTCGACCGCTTCCGGTTTCGGGGCCACGCACCGGCTGCCACCGACCGAGTCTGGACGAGCCCGGTCTACGGCTTTGCGGCCGCCGCCATCCGCGCCTTTGATCGCTACGCGTGGCCTGCCGAAGTGCGTGGAGCCGAGATCCTTGACGAAGCCCGTGGCGGTGTGCTCGATGACCTGCCGTTCGAGCGGTACTTTTCCGACGTGCCGGGTGAAGCTCCTGCGCGAGCTCCGCTGGAAGTGGCGTTTACCGACGAGCAGGAAAACCAGATCAGCGACGCCGGCCTGATCCCGTTGTCGGCCCTGGATGGCCTGTCCGAGGCCTGCTTTGGCGCGCTGCCTTCGCTGCATCGTCCGCCGCGCATGTCGACGGCGGCAGCCCAGGCCAACCAGCGCATCTCGGCGCAGATCAATTCGATCCTGTGTGTCAGCCGATTCGCCCACTGCGTGAAGATGATGGGGCGCGACATGACGGGCAGCTTCCTCGACCCCAAGGACGTGGAAACGCGACTCCAGCGCTGGCTCAACGGCTACGTCAGCGGTAGCGGCCTGAGTTCGGTCGAGTCCACGGCGAAGTACCCGCTGCAGGCCGCACGCGTCGAAGTTCGCGAACTCGCCAGCCGCCCGGGGGTTTACAACTGCACCGTTCATCTGCAACCGCATCACCAGCTGGACGACATCGGTGCCACCTTCCGCCTGGTCACCGAGTTCTCGCAGCGAAACGCTACCTCCACCGCCTGAAACCATTCCACGAAAGAACCCGATGACCACTGCAGGAGATGCCCTTCGAGCCGGCGATATCGCCGGTGCACTCGCCGCTGCCACGGCGGCCGTCAAGGCCGCGCCCACCGACGCCGACGCGCGCTGGCTCATGGCCGAGCTGCTGCTGTGCACCGGTGACGCCGAACGTGCCGACCGCATGCTCGACGCGGCGGCGCTGCACGAACCCAACCCCGCGGTGCTGGAATTCCGCAAGCTGCTGCGCGCCGAAGTGCTCCGTGCGCAGGTGCTGCGCGAAGGTCGGGCACCCAAGTACCAAGGTGACGACGCCACGCCGGCACAGCAGGCGGCACTGCGGGCGCGCATGCTGCTCCGCCTGGGCGACGTGGCCGGCGCGCAGACCGCGGCCGAGGAGATCGAGACGCTGCGCGCCCGTGCGCCTGGGCGACTCGAATCCGCCGATGGCAGTGCGGCGGCCTTCGACGACCTGCGCGATGCTGACGACCTGCTGGCCGCCGAGTTCGAAGTGCTCACGACCGCTGGAGACCACATCCTCGTGCCGGTCTCGCGGGTCAGGTCGCTGGCCTTCGACCCGCCGCGCCGCACGCGTGATCTGATCTGGCGGCGCTGTGCGATCGACCTCAAGGACGGCACCGAAGGTGTCGTCTATCTACCGGCGATCTACCTCGGCGCCAGCCCCGAAACCGACAGCGCGCTGCAACTTGGTCGCGCCACTGAATGGACCGACCCGGAGCAGGGCCCCGTCCGTGGCCGCGGCCAGCGCATGCTGCTGGTGGGCGAGCAGGTGGTCGCCTTCACCGCATTGGAAACGGTGGTGTTCGATTGAGCCAGGGCCATCCAGGCGGCGGTGGCCGGCGACCGCCGCAGCGAGCGCAGCTGCCGCTTCTCGACCGCCTGTTCGACGCCGACACTGATGCCGATGCCGGGCATGCGCCCAGCGCGGCCGAAGCGCTGGAGAATCTGCACGCGTCCGTGCGGCGCGACATCGAGTGCCTGCTCAATTCCCGCAGACGCAGGCGCCCGCTGCCGCGCCTGCTGACCGAGCTGCCGACCTCGCTCATCAACTACGGTATCCCTGATCCCGCCTCCGGTACCTACAGCGTGCCGGAACTGCGCATGGGCCTGCTGCGCGAAGTCGAAGCCACGATCCGCCGCTTCGAGCCGCGCCTGACCCATGTCAGCGTGACGCTGGCCCGGCAGGACGCCGGGCTGGGCGGCACGCTGCGCATGAAGGTCGACGCTATGCTGCGTGCCGACCCCGTGCCCGAGCCGGTGAGCTTCGAGACTTTGCTCGAGCCCGTCAGTCGCGACGTCACCGTGCGCGAGAGTTGAGCCCGTGGCCGACGCACTGTTGCCCTACTACGACCGTGAGCTGGCGGCGATTCGCAAGCTCGCAGGTGAATTCGCCGAAGCCAACCCCAAGGTGGCGGGTCGGCTGCGCATCACCGCCGATGCCGTCGATGACCCGCATGTCGAGCGCCTGCTCGAAGGCGTTGCCTTCCTCGCCGCGCGCGTCCAGCACCGTCTCGATGACGACTCGGCCGACCTGTCCGACGCCCTGCTGGAACTGTTGTGCCCGCACCTGCTTGCCCCGGTGCCGTCGATGACGACGGTGCAGCTGCTGCCCAAACCCGAGGCGCGCGGCGCATCGAAGGTGGCGCGCGGCACGCCCATGCTGACGCAGCCGGTGCGCGGCGAATCACTCCAGTACCGCACCTGCCACGACACCGTGCTTTGGCCGCTGGTCATCGAGAAGGCCAAGTTGTCAGGCCTGCCACTGCCGGCACCGGCCAACCCCCACGCACCCAGGGCAGCCGCAGTGTTGCGGCTGAGCCTTGCAACGACAGTGCCCGATCTCCCGTTCAATGAACTGGGCCTCGACACATTGCGCCTGCACCTGCGCGGCACTGGCCAGTTGCCGACGCAACTGCTGGAACTGCTGTGCACCTCCACACTGTCCATCGCGCTGGCCGACGGCGCCAGCGACCCACGCCCGACCTTCCTGCCACCCGAAGCGCTGCGCCAGGTTGGTTTCGAAGCCGACGAGGCAGCGCTGCCCTGGCCGCAGCGAGCGTTTTCCGGGCATCGCCTGCTGACCGAGTATTTCGCCTTTCCGGCCAAATTCTTGTACATCGAGGTGTCGGGGCTGGAAGCGCGCACCCTGGTCCAGAGCAGCGGTGCGCTGGAACTCTTCGTCTACCTGTCAAGAACCAGCGGCGAACTCGAACGCAGCGTCAGTGAAGCGAACTTCGTGCTCGGTGCCACGCCGGCGATCAACCTGTTCCATCATCCGGGCGAGCCGATTGCGCTCGATGGCACGCAGTCGGAGTGGCTCGTCGTGCCGGATGCCCGGCGCCCGGCCACGCTCGAGGTCTACGCGGTCGAGGACGTGCGCCTGAGCCGGCCCGACGCACCTCTGCCGCGCAAGGTTCCGCACTTTCAGCGACTCAAGCACGAGACCGGCACCGAGCCCGACGCCGAAGGCCTGAGCTGGCTGGCGGCGAGGCGCCCGGCCCCGGCCGTGCTGGGCGGTACCGAGACGCGGTTGATGATGCGCGACCCGCAGTTCGATCCGGCCCTGCCTGCTGACGGCGTGCTCAGTGTCGACCTGATTTGCTGCAATCGCGACATGCCGTCGCTGCTGCCCTTCGGCGGCGGCCAGCCCGCCCTGCGTATCACCGACCCGGCCTCCGCGGCCAGCGGCGCGCTGTGCCTGGCGCCGCCCACGGCGACCTTGCGGCCGCAACTTCGTGAACGCAGCGGCTGGCGACTTGTCTCACATCTGGCGTTGAACCATCTGGGAGTTACCGGTGGCGAGCAGGCAGCGCTGGCGCTGCGCGAAATGCTTCGCCTGCACGACCTGCGCGACGTACCAGAGACCCGGCTGGCGCTCGACGGGATCGTGGCGGTGAACGCTACGCCCAGCGTGGCCCGCCTGCCTGGCATACGACCTGGAAACTTCGCGCGCGGCATCGACATCGAGCTGAGTTTCGAGCCTCAGGCCTGGACCGCCGGCGGCCTGTTCCTTCTGGCCGGCGTGCTCGAGAGGCTGTTTGCGCTGCAGGTCTCGATCAACGGCTTCGTCCGCACTTCAGCGCATCTGCGGGGGCGCAGCGGCGCCGTGGCCTCCTGGCCGGCGCGCAGCGGAACGCGGGTGCTGCTGTGACTCCGGGCGACGGCAAGGGCGAAGTCCCCGCGTGGCCACGGCCGGCCCCCAGTGCGCTGGATCGGCTGAAGAGCGAGCCTGCGCGCTTCAGCCTGGACCAGGCCGCAGCCGTGATGGCGCCCGGTGTCGACCCCACCGACATCGACTTCCGTACCCCGACCAAGCTGGGCTTTGCCAGCCGAGAGGTGAGCGAAACCGAGCCCGACGCCTGCCGGCTGACCACGCCCGTGATGGGGCTCGTCGGCCCGGGCGGGGTGATGCCCCGCCACTACACGGCCTGGGCCGAAGCCGAGGAGCGCCGACGCTCGACGGCCCTGCATGGCTTCTTCGACATGCTCTCGCGCCGCTTCGTCGGCCTCTTCGTCAAGGCCGGCGCGCGCTATCGGCCGACGCGCGACCCGGCGCCGGCGGAGCGTGTGCTGGCCGCCGCCGTCGGGTTGGGTACGCCGCACGTGACCGGGACGCTGAGCACGCCCTTGCAGGCCCTGCTGTTCCACGCGGGCGCGTTGTCGTCGCGTGCCCGCAGCGCAGAGCGGCTGCGTGGCATGCTGTCCGAGGAAGCCGGTTGCGAAGTCCGCATCGTCGAGTTCGCGGGCAGTTGGGTGCGGCTGCCGCCACCCGAGCAGACCCGGCTGGCGGCGCCCGGCCTTCCGGGTCGCCACGTGCAGCTGGGCGTGGACGCCGCGGCCGGGGTTCAGGTCTGGGACGCATCGGCACGCTTCCTCATCCACATGGGACCGATGTCGCGCCAGGACTTCGAGAAGGTGTTGCCGGGTGCGCCGCTGCACTCCCGGCTGGTGGAACTGACCCGGTTGTTCGTCGGTCCTGAGGTGGACTTTGCCTTCAACCCGGTGCTGGCCGCGGATGAGGTCCCTGCGTTGCAACTGCCCATGCCAGGGGTGAGCCCGGGTCGGCTGGGCTGGACGAGCTGGCTCGCCGCACCGCGCCCGCGCACCAAAGTCGCCGGTGAAGCGATCCTGCGCGCCTGACGTCGCCCTGAAGGAAACAAGTGAACATGTCTGCAGCTTCTAGCTGGAGCCGGGGCTACCCGATCCGCGAACCGTACCCGCCTGCTTGGCACGGTTTCCAGTCGCCGGCCCACCTGCGACTGGTCTGCGCGCTGATGGGTGTGGCCTGGGACGTCGGGCCCGACACCCCGCTGTCGATCGCCGAGATCGGTTGCGGCACCGGTTATACCGCGCAACTGCTGGCCGCCGGCAACCCGGACTGGCAGGTGCTGGGGCTGGACTACAACCCCGCCCACGTGGCCGAAGCGCGCAGCATGGTGGCGGAGGCCCGGCTACCCAATGCGCGGTTCATCGATGCCGACCTGGCTGAACTGGGCGACAGCGACATCGACGCGCTGCCCGAATTCGATCTCGTCACCGTGCATGGCGTCTGGTCCTGGGTGGCCGACCCGGTGCGGGAGGGTGTGTTGCGCGTGCTGCGGCGCAGGCTCAAGCCCGGTGGGCTGGTCCTCATGGGCTACAACTCGATGCCGGGGGCCAGCGGTGCGCTCGGCCTGGCGCGAATGGTCCGCCAGTCGATGCTGGCGGCCGGCAGCAGTGCGGAAGGCGTGGCCGAAGCCTCACGGCGTGTGGCGCAGCTGATCGCCGCCGAACCGGCCCATCTGCCGCAGTCGAGCTGGCGGCGCTTGCTTGAAGGTGAAGGCAAGGGCGCTCGTCTGGGCTACATGCTCCATGAATTCGAGACCGAACATTGGCGGCCCTGCTTCCACGCCGACGTCGCGGCGGCGCTGGCCAGCGTACGCTGCGACTACGTGGGTTCGGCCACGATCGACGAGAACTTTCCCCAGATGTCGCTGACGCCGGCCCAGCGCGCGATCTGGGACGAAGCGCCTGACGCCCTGGCCCGGGAACTGGTCTTCGACCTGTGCGTGATCCGGGCCTTCCGGCGCGATGTCTTCGTGCGCGGACGGCGCCCCGTGCCCAGCGCAGCCGCGCTGGAAGGGTTGTGGCTGGCCGCGGCGACACATGAAGACGGCAAGACGATGCTGCGCACCCAGGCCGGCGAGGCCGAGCTTCCGCAGCCGCTGGTGGATTCGGTCCGCGCCGCCCTGACCGAGCGGCCGCACACCATCGGCGAATTGCGCCGCCTGCCCGGATGCGCCAGCGCGACATCGGCCGAGCTGGCTGCGCTGCTGATCGGTACACGTCGTGCCGTGCCGCTCTGGCACGAACCCGGCAGCGGAGCCGACCTGTCGCAGGCCACGGCTGCCGCGCGCCGGTTCAATGCCATGGCGGCGCGGCGACTTGCGCCCCATGGCGCCGGCGCCGGCCAGCTGGGGCTGGCTGCCCCCGCGCTCGGCGGCGGCCTGAGTGCGACGCTGCTCGAAGTGGCCGTCGCCGAGCTGGCCGCGGTACATGGGCAAGCGCAGCGGTCTGCCGGCCAGGGGCGGCCCCATGTCGTGCCAGACGTCGACGAGCTCATTCGGGCGCTCGTGCCGGCAGGGCCGCTGCCCCCGGCAGAGGTGCTCGATGGCCTGAAGAAGGCGGTGAGCGAACTGCTGCGAACTCGCTGGCCGGTGTGGCAGGCGCTCGGCGTGCTCGGCGCCTGATCAGCGCGGGTGCCCATCAGCGCCAGCCGAGGCAGCCTGTGGTCATTTCGGCTCTTCGGGGCGAATGCCCAGGCGTTGCAGCATGCTGTTGCGCACGGCCGCATCGGGCAGCACCTCGGCCAGCAACTCGGACAGGCTCATGCGGCCTCGGCGAACCGCTTCGTCCAGCGTGTAGGCCAGCGGCGAATGAGGTTCGGTGCGCCGGAAGTATTCGGCGATGCGGTCGAGTTCGCGCAGTGCGGTTTCTCGGTTGACCAGCGCACCAGGCGCGGCCGCGGCGGCAACGGCCACGACGGTGCCGTCGGCCGTCGTTTCGGTCACCACCTCTTCGGCCGCATCGGCGACCACGCCGCCAAGGCCGGAGATGACCTTGAGCATGCGTTCGAGCAGTTCGCTGACCTTGCGCAACGAGGGCGCCTCGGAGCCGAAGCGTGCCTCCAGCACCCGGTCCAGCTCACGCCAGGCCTCGATCGCGGCCATGGTCTCGCGGCCGCGGCTGATCATGTAGGCCCGATCCAGCTTGGCCTCGGCTTCCAGTGTCTTCATCTCGGGCGCACCGGCGGCGTACTTCGCCTTGCGCCGCTTCTCGTCCATGGTCGAGATCTGCTCGGCCTGATCCCATTGGTAGATGCCGATGCCGACACCGTCGGCACGGCGGAACAACGGCAGTCGCCGCAGCGGCTGCATGATCGTGCCGTCCGCTCCGCCACCAGACAGGCCGCCGATCGGCGACGAGCGTGCTTCCAGGCCATCCTCGTCGGGCTGCGGGAAGCCGGCTTCCCAGAACCCCTCGCACAGGCCGGCGATCAGTCGCGCACCGCCGGTCAGGCCGGGCAGGCCATGCACGCGCACCAGTGCTTCGGTCAACCAGGCGGCGATCTCGAAGTCCTTGCTCAGCGTGGCCAGTGACTTCTGGCCAATGGTCAGCACTTCACGCCAGCCCAGGGCCTCGACATTCTCGCCGTCACCTTCGGCATCGCGCGCACGCTCTTCGGCACGTGCCGCGGCGCGGGAATCGCGCAGGCGCTGGTAGGGCGAGGCCGACGAGAAATCGGCCCGCAGGTCTACACCTGCACCTGCGTCACCTGTCTCGAGCGGTGCAAGCAGGGCACCAAGGTCAATCAGTTCGCCTTCCATCCGCACTCCACTTTCAGTTCGGGACCATTGAGGGGATACCCTTGATCGAAGAGCAACCATTGCGGTCTGCCCCGCGATTGGTAGACAGTATCGAGGCTATCCGATAACGTCTCGCGCAGGCGTTCGACGAGCGCTGCATTGGAGCAATTTGCACATGGTGGCGATCGACCTCAAGTCGTTGGTAGGCAAGCTGACCGAAACCGGGCGGCGACAACTCGAAGCGGCCGCAGGACTGACGCTCTCGCGCAGCCACTACAACGTCGAGATCGAGCATGTTCTGCTCAAACTGGTCGAGCTTTCGGGCAGCGACATCGCGACCATCCTGCGAAAGCAGAGTGTCGACGCAGGCCAGGTCGCCGCCGAGTTGAATCGAGCGCTCGACCGCCTTCGCACCGGCAATGCCCGGCCGCCGGCGCTGTCGCCCGATATCGTCACCTGGCTGCGCGAAGCCTGGATCATCGCGTCGCTCGAGGCCGGTTCCACGCGCATCCGCAGCGGCCACATGCTGGCCGCGCTGCTGGCCGACGAGGCCCTGTCCCGCACCGTTCGCGAAAGCTGTCCGACACTCACTGCGGTGCCTGCAGCCGGCGTGCGCGGCAACCTGGCCGAACTGGCCGCAGGCAGTGACGAGGCGGCCTCGGCCGAGGCGCCGGCGGGGGCTGGCGCTGCGGGCTCGGGTGGTGCAGCCCAGGCACCGCGAGGTGGCGGGCCGCTGGACCAGTTCTGCACCGACCTCACGGCCCAGGCCAAGTCCGGCAAGATCGATCCGATCCTGGGACGTGATGCCGAGATACGGCAGATGGTCGACATCCTCACGAGGCGGCGGCAGAACAACCCCATCTTGACTGGCGAACCGGGCGTCGGCAAGACGGCGGTCGTCGAAGGCCTGGCCTTGCGCATCGCGCAAGGCGACGTGCCTGACGCGCTCAAGGGCGTGAAGCTGATGTCGCTCGACCTCGGGCTGCTTCAGGCTGGTGCCGGCGTGAAGGGTGAATTCGAGAACCGGCTGAAGGGCGTGATCGACACCGTGAAGGCATCGCCCACGCCCATCGTGATGTTCATCGACGAGGCGCACACGCTCATCGGCGCCGGTGGTCAGGCCGGGCAGAATGATGCCGCCAACCTGCTCAAGCCTGCCCTGGCTCGCGGTGAGTTGCGCTGTGTCGCCGCCACCACCTGGGCGGAGTACAAGAAGTACTTCGAGAAGGACGCCGCGCTCACGCGCCGATTCCAGGTCGTCAAGGTCGACGAACCGTCCGAGCCGCTGGCTGCGGCCATGCTGCGTGGCCTGGTGGCCACGCTGGAAAAGCACCACGGCGTGCGCATTCTCGACGAAGCAGTCGAAGATGCCGTCAAGCTGTCGGCGCGTTTCATCCCGTCCCGGCAACTGCCCGACAAGGGTGTGTCCCTGCTCGACACGGCCTGCGCTCGCGTGTCGATGAGCCAGGCGGCGGTGCCGGCGCCGGTCGAGGACCGCACGCGACGCATCGCGCTGATCACGACGGAACTCGCCGCGTTGGGTCGCGAGAGCGCCACCGGGACAGACCACGCGAAGCGCCACGCCGCACTGCTGGCCGATCAGGCGCAAGCCCAGGGCGAACTCGAGAGCCTGACCTCCCAGTGGAACCAGGAAAAGGAACTTGTCGCGCGCATCCGCGATCTGCGCCTGCGTGCCGAGGCAGCCTCGGTCAACCTGCTGCCCGAAAGTGCCGCATCGTCCGGCGAGGACCTCGAAGGCCTCCAGCGCGAGCTGGCCACGACGATGTCCACCCTGCGTGAACTGCAGGGCGAAGAGCCGCTGGTGCACCCGGTCGTCGACGGCCAGGCCGTTGCCGAAGTGGTCGCCACCTGGACCGGCATTCCCGTGGGGCGCATGGTGTCCGACGAGATCAAGACCGTGCTGGCACTGCAGGACAAGCTGATGGAGCGAGTGGTCGGACAAGACCATGCGCTCGGAGCCATTGCCCAGGCCATCCGCACCAGCCGCGCCGGCCTGACCGACCCGCGCAAGCCGATCGGCGTGTTCATGATGGCCGGCACGTCCGGCGTCGGCAAGACGGAGACGGCACTGGCCGTGGCCGAGTTGCTCTATGGCGGTGAGCAGAACCTCACCGTCATCAACATGAGCGAGTTCAAGGAGGAACACAAGGTCTCTCTGCTGATGGGCTCGCCGCCCGGCTATGTCGGCTATGGCGAAGGCGGGGTGCTCACCGAAGCCGTGCGCCGGCGCCCCTACTCTGTGGTGCTGCTCGACGAGATGGAGAAGGCTCATCCGGGTGTGCAGGACGTCTTCTACCAGGTGTTCGACAAGGGCCAGATGAAGGACGGCGAAGGGCGCGACATCGACTTCCGCAATTGCGTGATCATCATGACCAGCAATGCCGGCACCGACACGATCGCCAAGTTGTGCTCCGACCCGGACCTGGTGCCCGAACCCGAGCAATTGCGCGATGCGCTTCAGCCCGACCTGCTGAAGGTCTTCAAGCCGGCTTTCCTGGGCCGCTGCAATGTCGTCATCTACTACCCGCTGCGTGACCAGATCCTGAAGAAGATCTGCCTGCTGAAGCTGCGCAGCATCGGCAAGCGGGTACTGGAAAACTATGGCACGCCTTTCACCTTCGATGACGAGGTTCCGAATGCTATCGTCGCTCGTTGCAGGGAAGTCGAATCCGGCGCCCGCAACATCGACAACATCCTGAGCCGCTCGTTGTTGCCTGAGTTGTCGGCTCAATTGTTGGCGCGTCTGGCCTCGGGAGCCACGGTCAGGCAGGTGCAGGTAGGTTTGGATCCGTCGACTGGTGAATTCCGGTACGACCTCGGTTGAACGTCCCCGCGACCGAGCAAGCAATGAGCGGGGACACACTCGGCGAAATGAAAGGTTGAATCGATCATGGCTATCTTTATGAAGTACGGTGACCTCAAGGGCGAAGTCACTGCAGAGGGCTACAAGGAGTGGATCGAACTTAGCTCGTTCCAGTGGGGCATCGGCCGCGGCATCAGTGCCGGCGTCGGCGGCGCCTCGAAGCGTGAAGCCAGCGCGCCCAGCGTTTCGGAGATCACGTGCACCAAGACGATGGACGCGTTTTCGCCGCTGGCACTGAAGGAAGCGATCGGGGGCGAAGGCGTCGAGGTGAAGATCGACATCACGCGGACCGATGGCCCCGGCACGCACCAGGCGTTCCAGAAGTACATCCTCACCGGTACCATGGTCAGCGGCTACAGCGTCAGCAGCGGCGGTGATCGTCCTTCCGAGTCGCTGTCGCTGAACTTCACCAAGTTCGACGCCGAGTACATCAAGGTGGACGACAAGCTGCAACCGGTGACCACCGGCCACTACATCTACGACCTGACGACGGCCAAGGAAGGCTGACGCGGCCGGCGTTTCAGACGCCCGCCTGGGGGGTCTGCCCTGTCGCAGACCGGTCCCTCCCACCCGCCCGCCGCCGACGGGCCGGGTGGGGCCGATGAGTCCTCGATTTCACACTTCTCCCTCGAGCGGCTCTCCTGCCGTCGGCGGGCCCCCTCCGTCGCGCGAGGCCTGAAGGCATGACGATACCCAGACTCCTGCACATCACCTCGCCCCTGGCCGGCGACGAGCTGATCGTGACCCGGCTGCACGTCACCGAGCAGCTGGGTCTGCCTTTTCGTGCCGAGATCGATGTGCTCGGCATCGACGCGCTGATCAAGCCCAGTACCCTGCTCACCAAGCCCGTTACCGTGTCCGTGAAGGAAGTGGTCGACGAGGCACCGATCGAGCGTCACTTCCATGGTTTTGTCTCGGAGTTCGAGCGTGTCGGCCCGGGTCCGAGTGGCCGCATGGCCTACCGCTTGGCCGTAGTGCCAGGCATCTGGCGATTGGGGCTGCGCCAGAACTGTCGCATCTTCCAGAACAAGTCGGTGATGGATATCGTCGACGCGGTGCTGGCCGAGCATTCGCTGCCGGCCCCGGCTCGCGGCATCTTGCCGACGTTGTCGCCGATGGTCTATTGCACGCAGTTCAACGAGACCGACCTGGCCTTCCTGTCGCGGCTGATGGAAGAACATGGTCTGACCTACTACTTCAGCCATTCGGCCACTGACCACCGCATGCACGTCAGCGCCACCGCGCCGGGCTTTCCGGCCTTCGTGGGCGGTGACGTCGAAGCGATGCACGACTCGCCAAGATTCCAAGACCTGCGCAAATGGTGCGCCGCCAGCCGCGCGCGCTCTGCGTCGGTGATGTTCAAGGACATGGATGGCGAACGCAGCCAGCCGTCCGTGGAGCTGTCCAAGAACAGCGACACCCGAGCCTACGCCGACGAGCCCGCGATGTGGGCGCCGGGCAAGGTCTTCCACTGGCCCGGTGGCATGTCGACCCGGCCCGGAGTGGACAACGCTGCCGTGGCGATGGGGGAACGCGAGACCGCCTCCGAGGAATTCACTGCCACCACGATCGACCCGCGATTTGCCGCAGGCGTGCGCATGAGCGTGGCCGTGGTTGCGCAGGACGGTACCCAACGCTCCGCGCAGTATGTCGTCACTTCGGTGCAGCACGAGGCGACCGATTCGTCCCATCTGACCTCCGGATCGGGTGGCACCGAAGGTTATGCGGGGGCCTTGCGCCTGTGCGTGGCCAGTCGTGCCTGGATGCCCCGCCCCCTGCATCCACGGCCGGTGATGGCGGGCCTGTATTCCGCCAAGGTCACCGGGCCCGCCGGTGAGAAGATCCACGTCGACGAGTTCGGTCGCATCAAGGTGAAGTTCCGTTGGGACCACCAGGGGGTGGACGATGACACGTCATCGTGCTGGATCCGTGTGATGCAGGCCGCAGGCGGCGCCTGGGGCGGCACCTGGTTCCTGCCTCGGGTCGGCGACGAAGTGCTGGTGGCCTTTCTCGATGGCGATCCCGACCGTCCGGTGGTGACCGGTGCGGTCTACGGCAAGGATGCCAGGCCGCCATTCCTGCCCGGCAACAACCGTGCACAAAGCGGGTTCCGCTCACGCAGCTACAAGTCCGACAGCCCCGAAGACGCGAACATCCTGCGCTTCGAGGACAAGAAGGATTCCGAAGAAGTCTTCCTTCACTGCCAGAAGGACCTGAAGACCGAGGTCGAGCACGACGAGACTCGCATGGTGCAGAACGCCCGCACCACCAACATCAAGGACTCGCACGACACGCTGACGGTGGAGAAGGGCAATCGCGTGACCACGGTGAACAAGGGCAACGACACGCTGACCGTCGAGACCGGCAATCGCGCGGTCAACATCGACAAGGGCAACGAGACCCACACCATCAAGATGGGCGACATGACCGTCAAGTGCGACATGGGCAGCGTCCTGATCGAAGCGATGCAGAAGATCACGCTGAAGGTCGGGCAGAACACGGTCGTCATCGATCAGAAGGGCATCACCACCAAGGGCATCATGATCTCGGACGAAGCCACCGCGATGCACAAGACAAAGGCGCCGCTGGTGCAGGTCAACGCCGACGCCATGGTGCAGGTCCAGGGTGGCATCGTGATGATCAACTGATGAGCACTGCCGCCTTGCCCAAACTTGCGTCTCCGCTGGGGCCTCTGCTGTCACGGCTCGAACTCGAGCCAGGCGCCAGTGCCGTCGTGGCCGGTCTTCAGACTGCCGCCGAAGCCATCGAACGCCTGGAGGCTGGCGGCTTCGGCAACGACGCATTGCGGCTGGCGGCCCACGCGCTGCCCAAGCGTGAGGCCGTGTGGTGGGCCTGTATGTGCGCCGGCGCTGTGCCCGACCCCGCGCTGCCGGAGGTCGACGTCGCCGCGCGACTGGCCGCCGAAGCCTGGGTGCGCAAACCGTCCGACGACGGGCTGCGACGCGCCGCCTGGGAGACCGTGCAGAAGACGGCCTATCGCAGCCCCGAGGCCTGGGCCGCGGTCGGCGCCTTCTGGAGCGGTGGCAGCATGTCTCCGGCGGGTCAGCCGGTGGTGCCGCCCGGCGACCATCTCACCGGTGTTGCGATCTGTGGCGCGGTCGTGATCGCCTCGGTGCGCGTCCGTCCTGAGCGTGCGGCGGCCCGGGTGCCGCTCTTTCTCGCGTCGGCACGCGACATCGCCGCCGGCGGCGCCGGCCGCATCCCTCCCGAGGAGGCTTGAGGTGGCCGGCCCCCCCGCAGCCCGCATCACCGACATGCACGTGTGCCCGATGGTCACGCCAGGCTTGCCGCCGATCCCGCATGTGGGCGGACCGATCATCATGGGTGCGCCAACCGTGCTTGTCGGAAAGATGCCGCAGGCGCGCGCTTCCGATCAATGCATCTGCGTCGGCCCGCCCGATGTGATCGCCAAGGGCAGTGCAACGGTGCTGATCTGCAAGCTGCCTGCGGCCCGCATCGGCGACACTTGCGGCCATGGCGGTGCCGTCGTAATGGGTTTTCCGACGGTGCTGATCGGCGGCTGAACCGCCGAGCGAATTCGACGCCGCCCGAACCGAGCAGGCAGCCCCCCGTGGCAGACTTTTGGTCATGACAACTCTCACACTCAACGTTCTGCGCTGCCCCGACACGGTGTCCGCCGAGCAGCGCCAACTGCAAGGCGGCGAACTCACGCTCGGTCGCGGCGCCGAATGCGGCTGGCTGTTGGCCGATCCCTTGAACACCCTCTCGCGAAAACACTGCACGGTGGAGTTCTTTGCGGGCGGCTGGCAGGTGCGTGACCTGTCGGCCAACGGCACTTTCGTCAACTTCTCGACCAACCCCATCGGTCGCGATTTTGCGCAGCCCCTGCGCGACGGCGACCGCCTGCGGCTCGGAGACTACGAGATCGAGGTCCGCATCGAAGAGGCCGTCGCCGCGCTCGCCCAACCCGTGAGCCCGCTGGGCGGGGTGGCCGGACCGAGCCCGTTCGACGACGCGCCGCGCCCCAGCTTCGGGTCGGCCCGGCTGCCCGGGCTCGACGACCCGGTGGGCACCCCAGGGCGCTTTGGCGCGCCGGCGGTCGGCAGCGAGGTGATGGCCGACCATGGCCTGTCAGGCTCAGACGCCTTCGTCCCACCCGCCCTGGTGCCGACCGGCAAGCCGATCATTCCCGATGATTGGTACCACGACGCCGCCCCGCCGGCGCCGGCTCCCTTTCCGGCAACTGTCAACCCGCTCACGCCGGTGCCCGCGGTCATTCCATCAACGCCGGCCGCGGCACCGCTGCCGTTCGCCCCCCGGGACCCGGTGACCGCCCCGGTCATGCCGTTGGCTGCGAAAGCCCCCGCGCTGTTGACGCCCGCAGCGGTCCCGGTAGCCGCAGGCGTGTCGGCCGCGACCGCGGGCGACGACATGGCCGCGGCGCTGGCGGCCCTGATGGCCGGCGGCGAGCTGCCGCCGGACATGGCCATGCGGGCCGCGTCGGATCCCGAGGCGGCCTTGCGCAGTGCCGGTGTGCTGTTGCGGGCCGCCGTCACCGGCCTGCGCGGCCTGTTGATCGCCCGCGGCAGTGTCAAGCGCGAGTTCCGCATCGAGCAGACCATGCTGCGGCCGCGCGACAACAACCCCTTGAAGTTCGCGGCCTCCGACGAGCAGGCCCTGGCGGCCTTGCTCGATCCGCGCACTCCGGCGCTGAAGGCGGTCGAGGAGTCCATCAACGACCTCACGCTGCACCAGGTGGCCACACTCGCCGCCACCCAGGCGGCTGCACGCGCGCTGCTCGAGCGCATGGGGCCGGCCGTGCTCGAGTCCGAAGACCCGGGCGGCGGCTTGCTGCCCGGTGCCCGCGAGAAGCGCCTCTGGGAGGCCTACAAGCGCCGGCACGCCAAACTGCTCGAACAGTTCGAGGACGATTTCGAGAGCGCATTCGGCACTGCCTTTGCCCGCGCCTACGAGCAGGCCGCCGGCCGCGCCAAGGGTTGAGCTGGATGCCCCGCGGTGCCATGGCCCGCAGAATGAACCGCGCAAGCCGCATGAAGGAACCGAATGGTCTGGCATGACAAGGTGGTGTGGCAGGAGGGCATGTTCCTGCGCGCCCAGCACTTCCAGCAGCAGGATCGGCACATGGCCCACCAGCTGCAGGCGCGCACGGCACCGTTGCGAGCCCACCCCTGGGGCCTGACCGAACTGTCGATCGATCGTGACCTGCTGGCCGCGGGCCGCTTCGCGATCTCTGCCGCGTCCGGGGTAATGGAAGACGGCACGCCGTTCTCGATCCCCGGCGGCACCGACGCGCCATTGCCGCTCGATCTGCCCGAAGGCACCCGCAATGCCGTGGTCTACCTGGCGCTGGCGCTGCATCAGGACGGCAACCCCGAGGTCAGTGCGGCCGAGGGGGGCCCCGAGGAGATGCGGGCACGTTATGCGTTGCGCAGCTTCAAGGCCTTCGACACCCATTCCGACAGCACGATCTCGGCCGAACTCAGCGTCGGCCGGCTGCGCCTTCGCTACCTGCTCGACACGTCCGAGCTCGCGGGCTACTCGCGGCTGGGCCTGGCACGCATCATCGAGGTCCAGGCCGATCGCCGCGTCTTGCTCGACGACCGCTATGTGCCACCTTGCCTGCGCGTCTCGGCCAACCCGTTGCTGGGCAACCTGACGGCCGAACTCGTCGGCATGCTGAGCCAGCGTGCCGAGGTGCTGGCCGCGCGCCTCGGCCAGCCCGGCGCCCGAGGGGTGGCCGATGTCGCCGACTTCCTGCTGCTGCAGACGGTCAATCGCTGGCAGCCGTTGCTCGCGCATTGGGCCGATGCCGGCAACGTGCACCCGGAGGAGCTGTTCGCGACGCTGGTTCAGGTGGCCGGCGAGCTGGCCACCTTCACGGCGCCCGACAAGCGCGCGAGCATCTACCCGGCTTACCGTCACGACGACCTGCAACGCAGTTTCGCGCCCGTGGTCGCCGACCTCCGGCGCTCGCTGTCCTTCGTGCTCGAGACCAACGCCGTCGCGATCCCCCTGCAGGACCCGAAATTCGGCATCCGCGTCGGGCCGATCACCGATCGCAACCTGCTGCGCGCTAGCCAGTTCGTGCTGGCAGTCTCGGCCGACATCGCCGGCGAGCAGTTGCGCCGGCTGTTCCCGAACAAGGTCAAGATCGGCGCCGTCGAACACATCCGCGAGCTGGTCAACGTGGCCTTGCCGGGCATCGCCGTGCGCGCCTTGCCGGTGGCACCGCGCCAGATTCCATTCCAGGCCAACGCGGCGTACTTCGAGCTCGACCGCAGCAGCCCGCACTGGCAGCAGATGGCGAACTCGGGCGGATTCGGCATCCACGTGTCCGATGAGTTCCCGAATCTGGGCATCGAACTTTGGGCGATCCGCGCATGAACGACAACCCATTCAGTGAGCCGCAGGACAACGACCGCACGATCCTGCGTGGCCCGGGGGGGGCCTTGCCGCCGGCCGGCTCGCCGCCGCCCGCGCCGGCGCCCTCGCTGGCGCAATCGCCCCGTGTTGCGCCATCGCCGGTGCAGCCCAGCGCGCCGCGCCTGGCCGGCGAGGCCGATGCGCTGCCGAAGATCGGCAAATCACCGATGGCCGCCGCAGCAGCCCCTCTGCTCGACCTGCTGGCGCGCATCGGCGCCGGCGCCCAGACCACACAGGTCGGCAACGCCGAAGAACTGCGCGAACGCGCCGTGCGGGCCCTGCAGGCGTTCGAGGCCGAATGCCGTGCCGCCCGGGTGCCCGACGACCAGCTGCGGGCCGGCCACTACGCCTTGTGTGCCGCGCTCGACGACACTGCGCTGGCCACGCCCTGGGGCCAGGCCAGCAGCTGGTCGGCGCGCTCGCTGAGTTCGACCTTCCACCAGGATGTGCGCAGCGGAGACCGCTTCTTCGACCTGCTCAACGGCATGCAGCAAGAGCCCGGTCGCTACCTGCCTGCGCTCGAGATCTGCTACCTGTGCCTGGCACTCGGCCTGCGCGGGCGTTATCGCCTGGACAGCCGCGGCAGCGCCGAGATCGAACGCATCCGTGAAGGCCTGTACAAGCTGCTGAAGCAGCTCAACGGCGCCTGGGAGCGGGAACTCTCGCCGCACTGGCGCGGTGTCGACGCGCCACATCGCGGGCCGGGCCGCAGCGTGCCGCCCTGGGTGGCGATGGCGGTGGCGATCTTCCTGCTGGCCGTCGGGTATTTCATCGCATCGATGTGGATCAACGACAAGGGCGATGCCCTGCAGCAGCGCGTGACGCAGTTGCCGCCGGGCAAGCCGCCGGTGATCCAGCGGGAGGCCGTGCCGGTGCCGCCAGCCGTGGCGCCACCGGCCGCGCCCGATGCCGTCGACAAGGTGCGCAAGTTCCTGCAGCCTGAAATCACCGAGGGCCTGGTCGTCGTCGAAGGAGATGCGCAGCGGCTGCTGATCCGCATCCTCGCGCGCGGCATGTTCGAGTCGGGCAGTGCCGACCTGCAGCCGCGTTTCATCACCGTGCTCGGTCGAATCGGCGAAGCCTTGCGCACCGAGCCCGGCCGCGTGATGGTGGTGGGGCACTCCGACAACCAGGCCATTCGCACCGTGCGCTTTCCCTCGAACTTCCAGCTCTCCGCGGCCCGTGCCGAATCGGCCAAGGCGATCCTGGTCAACACCACCGCGCAGCCGGCACGTTTCACGTCGGCAGGCATGGCCGACACCGAAGCGCTGGCCTCGAACGACAGCCCCGAAGGACGCGAGAAGAACCGCCGTATCGAGGTCGTACTGACGCGTGGTGAGGGCCGCTGACGTGATGAAAGCCATCTTCTCCGCGATCCTTTCCGTGCCCGGCCTGGCAGGCCTGGTCGGTGCCCTCCTGCTGTCAGTGGTCGTCTGGCTTTTCGCGCCGGCCGTCGGCATCAACTCGATCTGGCTGCGGGTGCTGCTCACGGCCTTGCCCGTCACCGTCTGGCTGGTGGTGCTGGTGTTCCTTGTCCGACGCGCGCTCAAGCGCGATGCCGCCCTCGTCGCCGGCGCCACGCAGGTCGACGAAAAGGCTGCCAAGGCCAGTGCGGCGGCGGCCGCAGCCAGCGAGGAAGAGAAGGCCGTGGCCAGCCGGCTCGCCGACGCGCTGGCGGCGATGAAGGCTGCCGGGGCAGGCAAGGGCGGGTATCTCTACGAGCGGCCGTGGTACGTGCTGATCGGCCCTCCAGGTTCCGGCAAGACCACCGCCATCCGCAGCTCGGGGCTGGATTTCCCGCTGGCCGAAGGCCGGGTGTCCGGCGTCGGTGGCACGCGCAACTGCGATTGGTGGATATCCGAGCAGGCTGTGCTGATCGACACGGCGGGCCGCTACACCACCCAGGACAGCGACGCCGCCTCCGACAAGGCGGGCTGGGAACGGTTCCTCGAACTTCTCCGGCGCGAACGTCCGCGCCAGCCGCTCAATGGCGTGATCGTCGCGTTCGGCGCCGACATGCTCAGCCGCCTCGACCCGGCCGGCCGCGAGCAGCATGCGCAGACGGTCCGGCGCCGCGTGCGCGAACTCGAACAGCGCCTGGGCCAACGGCTGCCGGTCTATTTCCTGGTCAGCAAGGCCGATCTGATCGTCGGCTTCACGGAGTTCTTCGACGACCTCGACAAGGAAACCCGCGCCCAGGTCTGGGGCATGACCTTTGCTCCCGAGAACACGCCAGAAGGACCGGTGGCCAAGTTCAGTGCCGAGTTCGGGGCCCTCGTGCAGCGCCTGCAGGACCGCGTGCTGGAGCGTTTGCAGGCCGAACGCGGCGCCGAGCAGCGCGCGCGCATCGCCGGCTTCCCGGCGCAGTTCGCGTCGCTCGAAGGCCCGCTCGCGGCCTTCATGCAGTCTGCCTTTGGCGGTTCCAAGCTCGACCCTGCGCCGTTCGTGCGTGGCCTGTACTTCACGTCAGGCACCCAGGAAGGCACGCCGATCGACCGCCTGACCGGCGCCCTGTCGCGCACCTTCGGCCTCGACCCCCGGCGCCCCGCCGCCGTGATGGGGCAGAAGGGTCGCAGCTTCTTCCTCGGACGGCTGTTGCGCGACGTGGTCTTCAACGAAGCCCGCCTGGCCGCCCTCGACCGAGGCCAGGAGCGGCGCCGTCGATGGGTTCAGATCGGCTCGGTGGTCGGCTCGGTGGTGTTGCTGTTGATCGGCGTCGCGCTCGGCTGGCATGCTCTGGACATCGAAGGCAGCCGCGGCCAGACCGTGGCCAAGGCGGTCGACGCCTCCGAGGCCAGTGCCAAGGGCCTGCCGCTCGACACCGTGGCGGCCAATGACGAACTGGTGCGGGTGCTGCCCTATCTCGACAGCACGCGCGTGCTGCCGCCTGCGGCCCAGGGCCCCGGCGGCAAGCTCGGCCTGAGCCAGGAGGACAAGCTCGTTGCCGCCGGACAACTGGCCTACCGGCACGCGCTCGAACGGGTGCTGCTGCCGCGGCTGCTGGCGAGGCTGGAACGGCAGATCCGGGCTGGCATGCAGAAGCCAGCGTATCTATACGTTGCCACGCGCATTTATCTGATGCTCGGCCGCCAGGGGCCGCTCGACGCCTCGCTGGTCAAGGAGTGGATGGCAGCTGACTGGGCACAGGCCTATCCAGGCAGTGTCGCGGCGCCAACGCGCGACAAGCTGCAGGTCCATCTCGACGCGATGCTCGCTCAGGACTACGCCACCTACGCCCTCGACGGCGTGCTGGTCGACGAGGCGCGGCGCATCTTCTCCCGCTTGCCGATGTCGGAGCGGGTCTATGCCCGCCTAAGGTCGACCGCCAGCGATGCGCCGGCTTGGCGCCCGTCCGACGCCCTCGGCCCGGCGGGCCAGCGGCTTTTCGCGCTGCAGTCCGGTCGGCCGCTGGCCGAGGCCTCGGTGCCAGGGCTCTTCACGGTCGAAGGGCTGCACCGGACCTTCCTGCCGCGCCTGCCGAAGGCGATCACCGAAGCGGCCTCCGAGAGCTGGGTGCTGGGCCCCCAGGCCGCCGCAGCAGCGTCGGACCCGCAGCAGCTCGAGCCTGCCGTGCTCGGACTGTACGCACAGGAGTACATCGCCGAATGGCAGGGACTGCTCGACAGCCTGGTGCTGGCGCCGTTCGGCAGCCCGACCAACGCGGCCGAAGCGCTGAACGTGCTCGGCGCGCCGAATTCACCGCTGCGTGACCTGGTGCAGGGCATCGCGCGGCAGCTCACGCCGAGCACGCCGCCTCCGCCGACAGCGGCAGCGGCAGCGGCCTCTGCGGCCGGCAAGCTGCTTCAGGCTGCCACAGGCGTCGCGGCCCCGGCGTCGGGCAGTGCGACGAGCCGGATCGCCGAGGCGATCGGGCTCACGGCCGCGTCGACCAATCCCGCGGCGGTCGTGGCCAAGGCGGTCGAGGATCGATTCCGTCCGCTGCGCGAGGCCGCCGGCAAGCCGCTCGACGGCGTGATCGGCGTGCTCAACGAGCTCTACGTGCAGGTGGCCAAGATCGCCACCGCCGCGCCGGGCAGCGTGCCCGCACCACCCGCCGCAGGCCTCGACCCCGGCCAGCGCCTGCAGGCCGAGGCCCAGCGAGCGCCGGAACCGCTGGCGCGGTGGCTCGCTGCAGCGGGTCAATCGTCATCGGCGGTGCGTGCCGGTGGCACCCGCGCGACGGTGGCCGCCGCCGCGGCACAACAGCTGGCGCCATTCTGCAAGGGTGTCGAGACCCGTTTCCCGTTCAAGCGCGACGCCGCTGCGCCGGACATGCCGATGGACGATTTCGTGCGCCTGTTCGGCCCTGGCGGCGCATTCGATCAGTTCTTCGCACAGACCCTGCGCGGCTTCGTCGACACCAGCCAGAAGCCCTGGAAAGCGGTGGCCGTCGACGGCGGACCGCCACCAGTGTCGGCGGCCGACATCGCTCAGTTCCAGCGTGCTGCGGCGATCCGGGATGCCTTCTTCCCGGCACCACTGCCGGGCCAGCCGAGTGCGGCGCTGCGCTTCGACCTGGTGCCTCTGGGCCTCGACGCCGCGGCCAAGGGCGCCGTGCTCGAAGTCGACGGCAACAAGACGCCGATGGCGCCGGGCGTGGCGGCCGGCCGTAGCGTGGTACTGCAGTGGCCATCGAAGGGCAGCATCGCACTCTCGTTCGACGGCGAGCCGGCCTCTTCGGCGCTGGTCAACGACGGTGCGTGGGCGGCGCTGCGTTTCGTCGCGCGCGGCAAGCTGCAGGCCGGCACGGTGCCCGACCGGCTGCGCCTGAGCGTGCAGCAGGGCGCGCGCACCGCCGAGTTCGAACTCCGCACCAGTTCGATCGTGCATCCCTTTGCCTTGCGCGAGCTGGCCGAGTTCCGGTGCCCTCAACTGGCGCCCTGAACGGATGTTGCCGCGTCTCGCCTTCACCGCCCTGCGTCTCGGGGGATCCCCGGCATGACCGGCCTCTTCGGAAAGTTGCCCTCGTATGGCGATTTCGTGCGGCGTGAGCTGCCACAGTCGTTCGTGCTGCCCTGGGACGAGTGGCTGCAGGCCAGCCTGGGGGCTGCACGCGACGCGCTGGGCGCCGATTTCGCGGCGGTCTGGGCGGCGGCGCCGCCCTGGCGCTTTCACCTGCCTGCCGGCGTCTGCGGGCCGATGACGGCCGTCGGTGTGCTGCTGACCAGCGAAGATCTGGTCGGCCGCAGCTTTCCGCTGACTCTGGCCGCCCTGCTCGCCGACGACGCACCGCTTCCCAACGAGGCCTGGTACGCCGCGCTCGAGCAGGCCGGCCTCGCCGGCCGCGACCAGGGTGATACGGTGGATGCACTGCTCGCGACCTTGCCCACCACCGGTGTCGGTCGCAGCCTCGCGCTCAGTGAAGTGATTCCGCTCGCAGGCTGGTGGACCGGCGACGGGCGACAGCTCAAGCTGTCGGCGCTGCCGACGGCGCTGCAGTTCCGCACGATGCTGGCCGGCGACCGGCGCCGCGAACGGCTTCAATCGAGCGCCGTCAGTCATCCGGGAACGGTGCGCAGCCGCAACGAGGACGCGTTCGTCGACCGCGGCGACATCGGCCTGTGGGCCGTCGCCGACGGCGCCGGGGGCCACGGCGCCGGCGACGTCGCCTCCGCCGCTGCGACGGCGGCTCTGGCCGACCTGCCGGCGGGCCTGTCGCCAGCTGAAGTGCTGGCTCAGGTTCGCCTGCGCATCGCCGGCGTGCATGCCGACCTGCAACGCCAGGCCGCCGCCAGTGCCAGCGGCGAGATCATGGTCACCACCTTGGTGGTGCTGATGGCGCGCGGCGAACACTTCGCCTGCCTGTGGGCGGGCGATTCGCGGGCCTACCTGCTGCGCGATGGTGCACTGTGCCAAGTGACCCGCGATCACAGTCTGGTGCAGGAAATGGTCGAGGCCGGCTCACTGGCGCCGGAGGATGCGGAGAGCCACCCTCAGGCCAACGTCATCACCCGTGCGGTGGGCTCGCAAGAGCAGCTCGAACTGGACAAGGTCGCCGGCCGCCTGCAGCCCGGAGACGTGCTGCTGCTGTGCACTGATGGCCTTTTCAAGGCCTTGACCGACGCGCAGATCTCGCAGATCCTGGCCTCGGGCCACGGCTCGCAGCAACTGATCGATCGGGCCCTGCAGGCCGGCGCCCGCGACAACGTGACGGCACTGGTGATCGAGATCTGAGGGCCGCTGCTGGCCTGCTCGACGTGGCCTGTGGCAAGCTGACGGCCTTCAGGCGCGCAGCGCCCGCCGCGCAACCGGACGCCGCCTGACCGACTCAACCCGCGTCAGGGCGCCATGCACAGCCTGCCACCCAAGCTCGATCTGAACCTTCTGCGCGTGCTGGTGCAGGTGCACGCCGACGGCAATGCGTCATTGGCGGCCGAGAACCTGGGAATCTCGCAACCGGCGGTGAGCAGCGCCTTGAAGCGGCTGCGCGAAGCCCTGGGGGACCGGCTGTTCATTCCGACCGCCCGCGGCATGCAGGCCACGCCGCTGGCGGACCAGCTGGCACCGCAGATCGCGGCCGCGCTGGCCAGCATCGGCGAGACGATGGCCTGCAAGGTCAGCTTCGACGCGGCGACCAGCC
>Ga0075163_10001423_pt1 | contig 32242 bp, 37 predicted proteins | sample JI1023141ADNA_FD_71478 | JGI IMG/M metagenome (GOLD analysis project Ga0075163, IMG submission 71478) | Wastewater effluent complex algal communities from Wisconsin, to seasonally profile nutrient transformation and Carbon sequestration -... | ecosystem: Engineered > WWTP > Effluent > Algae...
TGAATACATGGCTCAACCGGGGCGCCTCCGGCGGCCTGGCAGGGGCCTGAAGACAGAAGAGAAATCAATCGAGAGCAGATCAACCAACCGCCTCGAACACAAAAATTCAGACAGGCCCGGGCGCGAAGGTCAGGACGTGTTCCGGGCCTTCGTGCCGCAGGTACTGCTGGCGATGCAGCCCTAGGAACACGCCGGCAGGCTGATCCAGGCCCGCTTTGCGAATGTCCTCCGCATTGGCCCAGCGCGCCGAGCCGTAGGTTGTGACCAGCTTGGACTGGCGCGAGCGCCAGATCGACATGCCGATGGCGGCCAACACGGCCACCAGGCCGCTGCCGCCCGCAATCGCGCCGCCGATGTCGAAGATGCGCGGCGCGTATGCGTCGAAGAAGAACCACCATTCGAACAGCCGCCACGGGTGATAGACGGGCGTGCCCAGAAAATCGAACCATGGCGAGCCCAGGCGTAGCTGGTAGCCCAGGGCCGCTGCTGTCCATTGCGTGGCGCTCCATACGCCAGCGATCACGATGCCGAACACCACGGCGATCTGACCGAACAGCACGTTCGTCCCTTGCATGACCCTGCCTCCGATTTCTCCTGCACTGATTCCCTGTTGGAAGTGGCACAACAACGTGCCGTAGGCGTCAGGATCAGCGGTCGGGTCAGTGCCGGTCAAAGACCGTTATCGGGATGAAGATGCTGAAAAAAGCATCGTTTCAAGCAGGCGCGAACACAACAAAAACGCCGCAAGCGCAGGCGCATTGCGGCGTATCGGGCAAGAAAATCGAACTATGTTGCTGAACGCAGACAATCAGAACTTTGGAGGTTCCTTGGACGGCGTGTAGGGCACCTTGCCATCGCCCATAAAGCGTCGGCGCGTGGCTTCGGCAACCCGGTTGCACAACGCATCGCCCAGCTTGGCCCGATCCAGCTTGCACTGCTGGCGCAGCTCCTTGAGCCGCTCGGGATTGGCGGCGAGGGATTCCACCGTGTTGGTGGAGTTGGATGATTGACCGCAGGCGGCCAGCAACGCCGATAGCAACAGCGATGTGAAAACTTTGAGCAGGGTCATAGCTCTTTCCTCCAAGGTTCGACATGCACCAGTAAGCTAGGCATGTCCGGTTACCAGGGATTCCAATCGCTCAATAAAGCGGGCCAGCGCCTGCGTTGGTTCCACATCTCGGCGCAGCAAATAGGTCGTCAGCATGGGTGGATGGCCTGCAAGCGGGCGGCCCACTACGCCGGGTTCTCGGCTGGATGCGATGTGCGCGGCACCCGCGAGCCCCAGCGCCAAGCCAGCCGATACCAATGTCATCATCACGTCGAACGTGGCGACGTGCTGCACGATCAAGGGCTCACGTTCCTGCCTGCGCAGGATGCGGCCAATCTGGTGGGCATGACCTTCACAGACCACCGGATCACCCAGCACCAGAGGGTGGCGCAAGACCTCTTCCAGCGGAATGCACTTGTGGGCCAACAGGGGATGACGCGCGGGCACCGCCACCATCAACTCGTCGTCCCAAGCTGGCTCGGCAATGATGCCGACGCCCACTTCATTGACCATTGAGAAACCTGCGTCATACAGGTCATCGTGCAAGCCCTTGATCTGGTGGGCCAGCGGTACTTCAAAAAGACGGACCTCGATCTCCGGGTCTTCCTCACGGCAGCGCGCCAGCAGCGCAGGCAAGCGCGAGGGCGTGATTCCATCGGACAAGGCTATGCGTAACTGACCGTGAAAGCCATTTGCGGCGGTTTTCACACTTTCCCGTACTTGCTCCAAGGCCGTGAATACGCGCGGGGCGCTCTCCATCAACAGCCGACCCGCAAGCGTCAGCCGCGTGCTGCGGCTGGTGCGGATGAACAACTGCATGCCCAGGTCTTCTTCCAACTCTTTGATGCCGCGCGATAGGGGAGACTGTTCAACGTGGAGCTTCTCCGCCGCTCGTGCGAAGTGGAGTTCTTCTGCGACAGCCAGAAAATACCGAAGATGTCGTAGTTCCATGACAAGACTCCTCATGATTGATCAGCTCATGTCGCAAGCGGGGTTCTTCAGCCATGGCCAAGCAGCAATGCAGATGCGCTATCGGTACACGGGGTGTCGGTGGCACAAGCCCACCACCAGTTCGCGCACCCGATCACGCGCTGTCGTCAACGTACTGCCACCCGCCTCCAATGCATCCAGCACATCGCATAGCCAACCTGCCAGTTGCTCGCACTCGGGCACGCCAAAACCCCGCGTGGTCACGGCCGGCGTGCCGATGCGCACACCCGAAGTCACGAAAGGTGAACGCGGGTCGTTCGGCACCGAGTTCTTGTTCGCGGTGATGTAAGCGTCGCTCAACGCTGCGTCCGCGTCCCTGCCCGTGTACGGCTTGGCGGACAGATCGATCAGCATCAAGTGGTTGTCGGTGCCACCGGAAACGATCTTGTAGCCGCGCTGCTGGAGCGTGGCCGCCATGGCACGTGCGTTGGTCACGACTTGTTGCTGGTACGTCTTGAACTCGGGCCGTAGCGCTTCCTTGAAGGCAATGGCCTTGGCGGTGATCACGTGCATCAGCGGGCCGCCCTGGATGCCGGGGAACACTGCGGAATTGAGTTTCTTGTAGAAATCTTCGTCCTGCCCCTTGGCCAGGATGATGCCGCCACGCGGGCCGCGCAGGGTCTTGTGCGTGGTGCTGGTGACCACGTGGGCATGCGGCAGTGGATTGGGGTATTCGCCCGCCGCCACCAAGCCGGCCACATGCGCCATGTCCACCCAGAAGATGGCGCCCACCTTGTCGGCGATAGCGCGCATGCGTGCCCAGTCCTTGTGGCGCGAATAGGCGGAGAAGCCGCCAATCAGCATCCTGGGCCGGGTCTCCAGCGCGATGCGCTCCATCTCGTCGTAGTCGATCAGGCCCGTCTTCGGGTCAAGACCATAGGGCACGATCTTGTAATGGCGTCCGGAGAAGTTGGACGGATTACCGTGGGTTAGATGGCCGCCCTGGGCCAGGTTCATGCCCATCACGGTATCGCCGGGGTTGGTCAGGGCCAGGAACACCGCCGCGTTGGCCTGGGCGCCGGCGTGGGGCTGGACGTTGGCGTAGTCGCAATCGAACAGCGCCTTGACCCGCTCGATGGCCAGGCGCTCGGCCACGTCCACGTTGTCGCAACCGCTGTAATAGCGCTTGCCAGGGTAGCCCTCGGCGTATTTGTTGGTGAACACCGAGTTTTGGACGGCCATCACCAACGGGCTCGCGTAGTTCTCGGAGGCGATCAGCTCGACATGATCCTCTTGGCGGCGCTTCTCGTTCTGCAGTGCTTGCGCCAGCTCGGGATCGAAGTCCATAAGAGCGAGAGATGTGTCGTACATGGTGGGGTGTCCTATCGTCGGTTTCGTTGAAGTTGGGTTGTTGGGGATGGCTCGGGCGCCTCCACGTCCAGTTGCCTGCGGATACTGCGGATGAGATCGCTGGCAGCAGCCAGGGCGTCGGCCGCTGACTTGTCCGCCAGGCTCTCTATGAGCCAGGCGCCGATCACGACGGCATCGGCCCTTTGAGTGGTGTCACGGGCGGCATGTGCGTCACGGAAGTCGATGCCCAAAGGAATGCGCACGTGGCGGCGAATGCGCGCCAGCGTTTCCTCCATCTGGGCGCCGGTGAGTGCCTTGACGCATAGGCAGCAGAGGTAACCGCTGGCGTGCTAGGCCACCATCCGCACGCGACGCTCCGTAGAGGACGACGCCAATCGAAAGATCATGTCGAGACCGCAATGGCGCAGTTGCGCGGCCAGCTCACTGGAGGCTTCTGGCGGGCAATCCACCACCAGCACGCCATCCACGCCCGCGCTGGCCGCGTTCTCGGCAAAGGCGCCCGACTGGCGCAACTGGTCGTAGCGTTCGATGGGATTTGCATAAGCCCTCAGCACCACGGGCGTGGCGCCATCCGCCTCGCGGAACTGTCGTACCTGGTCAAGGACTTGCAGCGGTCCAACCCCTGAGCGCAACGCCCGTTCTCCAGCGGCTTGGACAGCCGGGTCTTCCGCCGATGGATCGGAGAACGGCACGCCCAATTCAATGCCGTCGGCTCCAGCCTCCACCAGCACGTGCATCAGCGCAGGCGTGATGTCCGCGTAAGGGTATCCCGCAACGACATGGGCAATCAGCGCCTTGCGTCCGTGCTCGCCCAGGCGCTCAAAGGTGACGGCAAGGCGATGCATGGCCGGCCCCGGATTCACCGCACACACTCCGCCTGCATTGCGGCGTCAGGCTCCGCAGGACTCACACGACTGAGCGCAGGGATGGAGGAAAGCAAGCGGGCGACGCGCGCCACGATGTCGTCAATCTGCGCTTCGTCGCAGATCAGCGGCGGAAGCAACCGGATGGTGGTGTCGCGCGTCACCGTGACGAGCAAGCGCTCCTCCTCCAGTGCCCGCCCAACCAGTTCCTTGCAACTGCTGTCCAATTCGATGCCTGCCATCAGGCCTTGGCCCCGGATCGCAAGGACATTCGGGTGCTTGCCCAACGCCTTTTGCAGGCCTGTGAGCAGGCGGGCTCCCAGAACGGCGGCCCGCTGCGGCATGCCGTCCCTCGCCATGATGTCGAGCACAGTACAAGCCACCCGGCAGGCCAGCGGATTGCCGCCAAAGGTCGAGCCGTGCTGACCGGGCGAGAACAAGTCAGCCGCCGCACCGCGCGCCAGGCAGGCGCCGATAGGAAAGCCGTTGCCTAGCGCCTTTGCCAATGTCATCACGTCCGGCTCAATGTCTGCGTGCTGGTGCCCGAACCAGGCACCAGTGCGGCCCATGCCGGCCTGGATTTCATCAAGCATGAGTAGCCAGCCATGCCGGTCGCACAGCGCGCGCAGTTCGCGCAGGTAGTCGGCGCCGGCAATCCGAATGCCACCTTCACCCTGAACCGGCTCAATCAGCACCGCCACGATGTCAGGCGACTGTTCGGCCGCCTGGCGAACCGCGTCGATATCGTTGTAGGGCACGCGCAGGAAGCCAGGCAGCAACGGCTCGAAGCCGATCTGTTTCGCAGGGTTACCCGTGGCAGAGAGGGTGGCGATGGTGCGGCCGTGAAAGCCGTTTTCCATCACCAGGATCTTGGGCTCTGCGACCTGTTTTCGATGGCCATGCAGCCTGGCTAGCTTGAGGGCGGTTTCGTTGGCCTCCGCACCGGAATTGCAGAAGAAAGCCTTTTGCATGCCCGTCAGCGCGCACAGACGCTCGCCCAGCCGTTCCTGCCAGTCGATGCGGAAAACGTTGGAGGTGTGCAGCAGCATCCCCGCCTGCTCGGCGATGACGGCGGCGATCTCCGGATGTGCGTGGCCCAGGCTGGTGACCGCGACGCCAGCGATGGCGTCCAGGTACTCCATGCCCTGTTCATCCCAAAGCCGCGCGCCACTGCCGCGCACGAAGGAAACAGGTTGGCGGGCATACGCGCGCATCAGATGGGAAGTGGCTGCTTGCATTGGAAAATCCTGTAGGTGAATTTGCTGACGCACTCACGTGCCTTCGTTGTGTGGTTGTCATGGCTATCCGCCATCGGCAGCAGCAGTTCGGCGCATTGCGCCCGCTCGGTATGGCGTAACGCTTGCACGACGTGGCGACACGCCTGAGTGGTGGCTTCTGCCAGACCAACACCGCCCAGCCAATGCCCGGTCAAGTTGGCGCAGAACAGGTCACCGGTGCCTTTGGGAGTGGCGTCGATGCGCGGATGCGCGATGACCTCGGCTTGCGTGCGGGTGACGAGCACCACCTGCATCTCGTCTCGTGCACAGGTATCGGGTGCTGCGCTGGTCACGGCGATCCACTTCGTTCGCCCCGTCAGCAAGGTGCGGGCAGCGGCGACCACGCTTCCAACATCGTTCACCGCCAGCCCGGTCAGATGGGCCAGTTCAAAACCGTTCGGTGTCAACCCGTCGGCCAATGGCAGCAAGTCTCGGCGGTAGGTATCGACCAGACAGGGATCGACATAGATGCCGTGGTCGTGATCGCCGATCACTGGGTCGATCACGATGCGCAGACTGGCGCGCTCCTTCAGCAGCGCCCGCGCCCAACGCGCCAGGGCGTCAGCTTGTCGTGGGTTGCCCAGATAGCCAAAGAGGATGGCGCGCAACGCATGCAGTGCTCCGCGTGCCGACAAGTCCTGTAAATAGCCCTCGAACCATTCGGTGGGCAACGCGCCGCCGTGCATCGTCGGGTAATGCGGCGTGTTGCTGAACACCACGGTGGGAACCGCGGCCACCGAGAAGCCCAGCGCTTCCAACGCTGGAACTGCCACGTTGTTGCCCACGCGCCCATAGATCACCTGCGATTGCACCGAAACCACGTCCAGCGACAGCGGTTGCAATACCGTAGGGAATGAGGCTTCGTTCATGACGCCCCCCGTGGCGGGTCTGCCTCGATGCCGTCCAGCCAGGCCGCAAATGCCGCCGCTGCCGCCTGCGGCAAATCGGCTTGCCGGGCCTGTGCTTGGGCGCGCAATGCGCGGGGGTCGATGCCGGCCTGCGCCAGTTCGCAGGCATGGCCGAGCAGCCAACGCTCGATGCGGCGCGGGTCTGCCTCCAGATGGCATTGCAGCGCCAGCACATGGCGGCCCACGCTGAACGCTTGGTTAGCGCAAGTCGGTGTGCCCGCCAGTCGCGTTGCCCCGGCGGGAATCTCGAAGCGGTCGCCGTGCCAGTGCAGCACCGGCACCCTGCCCAGAGCTGCCAACGGTGACGCCTCACCATCCGGGGTCAGCGTCAGCGGCGCGAAGCCGATTTCCTTCACACCCATGCTGGCGACACCGGCACCAAGCGCCCGCGCGATCAGTTGCGCGCCCAGGCAGATGCCCAGCAGCGGGCGCTGGCTGTCCAGCCGCTGAAGAATCACCGCCAGTTCGTCGCCGATGAAGGGATAGATGGCGTCATCGAAGGCGCCAATGGGGCCGCCCAGTACCACCAGCAGATCGGTCGCTGTCGTGTCCACGCTGCGCAAGTCGTCGATGGTTGCATCCAGATAGCGCACGGCATAGCCGCGTGACGCGAGCAGCGCCTCCAGCGTGCCGAGGTCTTCAAAGTCCAGATGGCGGATGGCCATGGCGGTTTTCATGATGGAGATTCCTCTGTGCTTGGTTCGCCGGGCCAGTAGTGGCTGTCCGGCAACGGGCGGGCGCCAAAGATGGCCTGGCCGACGCGCACCACGGTGGCGCCTTCCTCGATGGCGATCTCGAAGTCACCGGACATGCCCATGGACAGTTCATCCAGCGTGGTGCCTGCGGGTGCACTCTGGCGCAACCGGTCGCGCAAGCTGCGCAGCAGCACGAAGCACTGGCGCACTCGTTCAGCCTCGCTAGAAAACAGCGCCAGCGTCATCAACCCACGCACGCGCAGCGCCGAAAACGCCGGCAGCGCCTGGATGAAGGTCGGCACGCCCTCGGGGGGCAGGCCGTACTTGCTGGCCTCGCCCGAGGTATTGACCTGCACGAACACGTCCAGCGCGCGGCCCTCGGCCTGCAAGCGCCGCTCCAGCGCCTCGGCCACGCGCAGGCTGTCCAGTGCCTGGAACTCGCTGGCGAAACGGGCCACCAGCTTGGCCTTGTTGGTTTGCAGGTGGCCGATGACGGACCATTGCAGATCAGTCAAATCCTGCATGGTCTCCCATTTGCGGTAGGCTTCCTGCGGCTTGTTTTCGCCCAGCATGCGGCAGCCCGCCGCGTGCGCCAGGCGCAAGCTGGCTTCGGGCTTGGTCTTGCTGACCGGCAGCAGGCGCACCGTCGCCGGATCGCGTCCCGCCCGATGGCAAGCTGCCTTGATGCGCGCATGCACCGTCGCCAGGTTTCGCCGGAAGTCCTCGACAGTGGAGGCCTCGGGATAGCGACCGTGCTGCTCGTGGTCGGTCTGTGTATCGAATGACACTGGCATCAGTTCGCCCCCTTGTTGAGCGGCGTGGGCGCCATGGCGGGTGTGGCTGCCTTTTGCGGCAACCGGCCATTGAGCACCGCATGGGCGATCAGCCCGATCACCAGACCCCAGAACGCGCCACCGATGCCCAGCAGCGTGATGTTGGCTGCTGCGGCCAGAAAGGTGATCAGCGACGCTTCGCGCGTCTTCGCGTCGGCCAGGGCGGTGGCCAGGCTGCCGCCGATGGTGCCCAGCAGCGCCAGCCCCGCCAACGTGGTGATGAAGGTTGCTGGTAAGGCCATGAAGACGGCAGCCAGCGTCACGCCGAACACGCCCACGAGGATGTAGCACACGCCCGCGGCGATGCCCGCGATCCAGCGCTTGGACGGGTCTTCGTGCGCCTCCCGGCCCGTGGCGATGGCCGCCGTGATGGCAGCGATGTTGAAGGCATGCGAGCCGAATGGCGCCATCAGCAGCGAGCCCAGACCCGTCACCGTCACGACGGGGTTGGCGCTGGTCTTGAAGCCGTCATTGCGCAGCACCAGCATGCCGGGCATGTACTGGCCCGTCAGGGTGATCAGGAACAGCGGCAGCGCCACACTCAACAAGGCGTTGAGTGAAAAGGCGGGCAGGGTGAAGACTGGCGCGGCCAGCTTCAATTGCAGCCCCGACAGATCGACGCGATCCTGCATCAGCAGGAAGGCCAGTCCCAGCACCAGGATGCCCACCACCGCATAGCGTGCGCTGAAGCGCTTGAGCACCACATAGGCCACGATCAGCAAACCGGCCAGCAACGGGTCGATGCTCATGCCACCGAAAGCCTTGATGCCGAATTGCAGCAGGATGCCCGCGAGCAAACCTGCGGCCACGCCCGGCGGAATCAGGCGGATGACGCGCTCGAACCAACCCGACAGCCCCAGCATCACAAAGGCCGCTGCCGAAATCAGGTAGGCGCCCACCGCCTCGGCATAGGGCGTGGTCGCCAGCGCCGTGACCAGAAACGCCGCCGCTGGCGTGGACCAGGCGGTGATGATCGGCTCGCGGGACATCCAGCTCAGGATGATCCCCGTCACGCCCACGCCGATGGAAATCGACCACACCCAAGAGGCCGTCAGCTCCGGGCTCAGGCCCGCGACCTTGGCGGCCTGGAACACCAGGATGAAGGTGCCGCCGTAGTTGACGATGACCGAGATCAGGCCGGCGACGACGGGATGGGTGAGATCGTTCCAGCGAACGGTTGCAGGTGAAGGGACGGATGACATGGCTTGACGGAGGCTCCTGACAGATCGGTTGAATGGCTTGTGAAACGTATTTATAGATTTAAAATGGCCGGATGTTCCCCGCCACTTTTACGAAGAGATACCGGCCAATTGTTCAAGCATGCTCAACTTGAATCCGTCAAAGCCTGGATCGGCGATCCGGCGCATGGCGCCTTGCCGCTGCACGCGCGCGTGCAGCGGGCCATTCGCCAATTGATCCTTGATGGCGTGCTTGACGTGGGCAGACCATTGCCCGCGTCACGTGCCTTGGCGAAGTCGTTGGGGGTGTCCCGCGATACGGTCGAGTCGGCCTACAGCCAGTTGCACGCGGAAGGCTTCATCGAACGGCGCGTGGGCAGCGGCAGCTTTGTGTCGGAACGGGCGCAGCGCCTGCCGGGACGCGGCAAGCCTCGGCAAACGAGTGTGGATCGCAAGGCCACATTGCGCCTCAGCCAGCGCGGCAGCGCCATGTTCCACAGCGGCGGCGTACGCGACTTCCTGACACCACGGCCGTTCGCGCCCGGCGTGCCCGAGACGCGCAGCTTTCCGCTCCAGACCTGGGAGCGGTTGGAGCGGCAGGTGTTGAAGGAATACGGCACCCTGGCGCTGCTGCACAGCCCGCCGCAGGGCATGGAGCCGCTGCGGCGTGCCATCGCCGATTACGTCAATCTCGAACGGGGCGCGCGCGCCACACCCGATCGCGTGCTGGTGCTGACCAGTTCGCAGCAAGCCCTGACGCTGTGCGCCACGGTCTTGCTCGATGCGGGTGACCGGATCTTCATCGAAGACCCCGTGTACCACGGCGCACGCAAGGCATTCGACGCCGCCGCTCTGGAATGCGTGCCCGTGCCGCTGGATGCAGACGGCCTGCGGGTGGATCGTTTGCTGGAGGCGAGCAAGGCGCCCGGCCAACCGCCCAGGGCGGTGTTCCTGACGCCATCGCACCAATTCCCCACGGGGGCGACGCTGTCGCTGGACCGGCGCCTGGCCGTCATTGAATGGGCCAGGGCGCAGCAGGGCTGGATCATCGAGGACGACTATGACAGCGAGTTTCACTACGCGGGCAAACCCACCGCCTGCGTACAGGGGCTCGATCCGCATGAGCGCACGATCTACATCGGCACCTTCACCAAATCGCTGTTTCCCGGCCTGCGCATCGGCTACATGGTGCTGCCACCGCCGCTGGTGGCGCCCATGACTGTGGCCCGCACCCTGCTGGACGGGCACAGCGCGCCGATTCCGCAGCTCACGCTGGCGCGCTTTATCGAAGGCGGCCACTTCGGTGCCCATGTGCGCACCATGCGCGCCGTCTATGCCGAGCGGCGCGACGTGCTGGCGCGGCTGGTGCGCCAGCATCTGGCCGAATTCGTGGAGCCGAGGGTGCCCGCAGGCGGCATGCAAATGCCGTGCGTATTCATCCGCGACATTCCCGAGCGCGAAGCCGTGGAATCCGCACGCCGAGCCGGAATCGACTTGCTGGGGCTCACGGCGCTGCATGCGTCGAGCAGGCACAAGGCAGGCTTCCTCATGGGATTCGCCGCCCACGCACCGCATGAACTGGATGTTGCCGTCAAGAAATTGGCGCACGTGTTGCGTGCGTTGTGTCGCTGATTGGCATGTCAAGCGTGAACGAAAGCCAGGATGAGATAGTTGCCCATCGCGTTATGGCCTCCGATGTCGAGCGTGCACTTTCTTTGTTGCACGAGCGCAGCATGGAAAATTAAATCTGAACATGACTTTTATGCCCGCAACAGCTGCGGCACGGCAGACACCAGCAGTGCCACGCCCGAGACCGTGAGCAGCCCCAGCACGATCTGCCGGAACCGCGCCTCGCTGATGCCGATGTACATCCGGGTGCCGAGCAGCGTGGGCACCAGCATGGCGGGCGCCACGATGGCGAACAGCGGCAGCATGTCGCGCGTCACGATGCCGGTGGCGAGATAAGTGCCCATCGTCACCATCAGCATCGACAGGTTGAAGTTCTGGATCACGATGCGCTGCGTGTCCTTGGGATAGCCGCGCAGCGTGCACCACAGTGTGGGAATGGTGCCGGTGAAGCCGCCGATGCCGCCGAGCACGCCGCCCGCCATACCCACGATGCCATCCGCCAGCCGGCCCCCGGCCGAAACCGTCGGCAAATGTTTGGACAGCAGCATGACGGGGCACCACAGCACCAGCAGGCCGCCCAGAATGGCTTTGAACCAGGCCATGTCCAGGTGCGGCAGCAGCAGCACGCCCAGCGGGATGCCCATCAGGCCACCCACGATGAAGGGCAGCAGCAGTTGCAGGCTGAAGCCGCGCCGCACCGAGATGGCTGCCAGGATCTGCCCCGTCAGCGCACCAAAAACCGCCAGTGTCGCGGCCAGCCGGGGCTCCAGCGCCCAAGCCCAGAACGACATGGCCACCATGCCGAAGGCAAAGCCCGAAAGCCCCTGCACAAAGCCCGCGACGACTGCGCCCAAGGCCACGACGAGAAATACGGAATCCATAGCGCCATCTCCTTCTTTGATTTTTTCCCCTGTCCAAGTGCGGGTCGATAGATGGCATTCTGGATTTCGCGCATAAGGAGAAAATCGTATGTTTTTATGATGGCATATTGATTCTCTTATGGGATACCGCCATGCCTGAACCTTCCTTGTCTCACCCCACCACGGCACCGCTTGCACGGCGCATGGCGACCCGCTTGCGCATGAAGCACTTGGCACTGCTGTTGGCGATTCAGCAGCAGCGCTCGCTCACGCGTGTGGCCGAACAGATGGCGACCAGCCAGCCGGCCATCACGCAGGCCTTGGCGGAACTGGAAAGCTTGTTTGGAGCCCCTTTGTTCACCCGCTCCGCGCGCGGCATGACGCCCACGGCATTGGGCGAGCTGGTGCTGGCACGCGCACAGACCATGCTGGCCGATCTGGATCACTGGGCTTTGGACATCGAGGCCATCAAGCAAGAGCGTGCCGCGCACCTGCATGTCGGCGTGATTCCGTTCCTGCCAGGCCGGATGCTCGCGCAGGCCATTGGTCGCACCCGCCCACGAGGGCGCCGCATCACGGTCACGCTGCACGAGGACACCAGCGATCACCTGCTGGCACGGCTGCGCGCCCACGAACTGGATTGCGTCATCGGCCGGACGTCAGCGATCCTGGACATGGCGGGCCTCAAGCACACCGTGCTGTACCAACAGGAGCCGCGCATGGTGGCCCACCGGCGCCTGGCCGCCAGGTTGGGGCGCAAGCCTTTGCAGTGGGCCGAGTTGACGGAACTCGATTGGGTGCTGGGTGCGCGCAGCACACCGATGCGTGAACAGATCACCGATTTCTTCCTGCGCGCGGGCGTCGAGCCGCCGCTCCCATTCGTCGAGAGCCTGTCCGCCAAGGTCATCGGTGAACTCGTGGCGGCCAACGAGCGCGCCGTCTCCATCGTGCCTGCGGACGTTGCCGAAGAACTGGTGCGCATTGCCGGTGTCGGCATGGTTCCGCATCGCTTCGGCTGGACCTTGCCGCCGATTACCTTGTTCCAGCGCAAGGGCGGTGCGCAGTACGAGGAGCAGCGGCTGTTTGCACAAGCGCTGAAAGAGGTTTGCGCAGAACTCGCTGCAGCTTGAGTTCGCTTTCAGATCGAAGGCGTTCGCTGCCTTCCGATCATCCAAGACACGCTGCCACCACGCACCGCTGCGGCGAGTTGCTGCCCCAGCCGTTGTTCGATCACGGGCTTCCACGGCACAAGGCTGAACCCTACGCCATCATCGAGCATGGCGTAGCGCCCGCTGGCGAGCATGATGTTGCGCCGGTAGATGCCCGCCACGCGCTGCCCGTCCGCTACGGGGCGATGCTCCAAGCCGGTTTCGGCGGCAATTTCCTTGGCGGCTTGGGCCAGTTCACGGCTGCGCAGCGTGCCCAGCAGGTTGCGCGCCAGGATCACGCGCTGCCCGCGCCGCTCGGCCAGCCCCTGTTCGGCCAGGAAGTCGACGCGCTTCTGCAGAGCGACCTTGACCTCGCTGCCAAAGCCCAGATCACCCAGACCCTTGCCGCCGCCGATCAACTGTTGGTCGAGCCAGGTAGCGCCGATCACGCGGGCCAGCCGCTCGATGGGGAGATGCGATTTCAGCTCCACAGACGTGCCTCCCAGGCGCTTCGCGTCGTACTGGCGGCCACGTTCTGATAGGTCATCGGGCACCTTCCATAAACCCTCGGCCACGCGCTCCACGATGCCAGCGCGGCGCAAGGCTTCGAGGCGGCGGACATGGGCGGCTACCACTTCGTGCGGATCGCGACCTTCCTTGGCTTGGCCTTGCGCAATCGCCAGGTGATGGTCGGTGCGGTACAGCCCATCGGTCGCCAGCATGGCGATGGTCTTGTCCGCCGTCCGCACGTCGGCTGAACCCTTGACCTCGACCACCGCGCCCATGGGGTACTGCTTCAGTTCCGTCTTGGCAGGCAACGCCACATAGTAGGCCTTGCCGTCGGTGCCATCGACGACAAGATAGCCCCGGTCGTACAGCTCGTCGGCCAGGCCCTTGCCAGCCACGCGGCCGATGATGGTGCGGCCATCCTCGCCGGGCTGAAACACGGCCAGATCGCGTTGCTGGCCGCCCATCGCACGCTGCATGGTGCGGATGATGTCGCCGCGCTCGCCCATCGCCCGCAGAGTACGCTCAGCCTCGGCATGCACGGCCCAGGTGCCGGGCTGGGTTTCGGTGGCCAGGCCCATGCGCTGCAAGCGCTGCAGGCGGCCGACCAGCAGCAGACGCTGACTGCGTAGCTTGGGATCGTCGAAGCGTTCGATCTTCACAAGGCCGTCCACCGCTTCACGCTGCAAGGTGCGATCCAGGCTTGTCCATCGCTCTTGCTCCACCTCGCGGGCCAGAGTGCGCTGGATCTCCAGCTCGGTACGTGGCCCCAGCCATTCGGTAGCCAACTCCATCGCCCGCTCACGCATCCCGCGGGTGATGTACTCCTGCGAGATGATGAGATCCTTGCCCGTGTCGTCCCGGCCGCGCAGCACGACGTGGGTATGCGGGTTGTCGGTGTTCCAGTGATCGACCGCCACCCAGTCCAGCCGGGCGCCCAGGTCGGCCTCCATGCGCTGCATCAGGTGGCGGGTATAGGTGCGTAGGTCTTCGAGCTGTTCCGCATCCTCGGGCGACACGATGAAGCGGAACTGGTGGCGGTCTCCCCGGCCGCGCTCTTCGAATGCGCCTGTGTCCGCCTCGTCGGTGATGGCCCCATAGGCCCGGCCCTGTCCGCCCTGGCGATCCACGCCTTCGCGCTCGATGTAGCGCAGGTGCTGGACGGTGGATCGGCCGCTGGCCTGCTGCAAGTACACCAGCCGTACCTTGACCGTGGCCCGGCGCGAATGGGCGGTCAGCGACTGGCTCGTGAAGCGCGCCGCCGTGTGGCCGCGCCCCAGGCGTGAGCCGGGCGCCTTGCCTGTGGTTTTGCCACCCATTCCACGCTTGCCGCCTGTGGCACCAGCAGCCTTGCTGGTCTGGCGCAGCACCTGCGCGATGAAGGTGTCGCCGCGCTGCCTGGGCTTGCCTGGCCGCACACGGAAACGGTCGTCACCCTCAGAGGAGTTGCGCTTGCTCATGGCGAGACTCCAGCCAAGCCCATCGCGCCTGAGCGGATGCGGCACGCGGCATTCCCAATGCCAGCAATGCGTTGGGGCTGTTGGCGGCACGCAGCCGCCCTGGGGCGCGTGCCGCCCCAAACCCACGTGCAGACTGGCTTGGCGCGCACCGTGGTGCCGCACCCTTCAATCTTGCCTTCCGCATTTGCCTCCCGCATTCGCTCCCGGCAATCGCGGTCCGGTGGCGCTGCTGCATCGGCAGCCAGCGCGCCGGGGAACACGCCGATGGCCGCAGGTCGGGCGCGTTCGAGGCAAGACGTCTGCACGTGGGACGGCTGTGCGGAGTGCAAGGCCGGATGCTGCGCGGAGTGCCGTGCAACAGCCCAGGCACGCCATGCGCGGCGACACAACCCATGCAGCCGGAAAGACCTGCCCGAGAGCACAACTGGCTGCACAGCGATGCGCAGCCAGTCAGCGGCCAGCCATGCAGTGCCTGATGCACCTGATGACGGCGCTGAATGCAGCCCGAGGTGCGGTGCGGAGTGCAATGCGAATGCATTGGCACTGCACGCGCGGCGACATAGCGATGACACGCCCGATAGCACGAAGGAATGCACGTTTGCGTGCAGCAAATCAGCGGCCATCATGGACGTTTCTCCAACCAGACCGGATGCGCCACGCCGATCACGGCGGATGCGCTGACCGGCCCAAAATACCGACTGTCGAACGACGCCGGGTTGGTCCCACCCAACAAGAACAGTTCGCCAGGGAGAAGACGACGGCACTGCGGCCATGACGACAACACGCGGCCCAGCCGGTCTGCAGACCGAACGGCGGCCACCGGCACGCCGTCAATCCACACCAGCGCATCGAACACGCACACATGCTGCGGCGCGACTGCGCCCACACGCTTGAGCAGCGGCACGCGCGCTGGCAGGTAGCCGCGCTGCGCGGCCAGCGCGGCGGCGTCTGGCGGCAGCGTGGTCAGCACGATGCTGCCCACGGACAAGGGACGTGGCAGCGAGCCGGTGCCGTGGCCCAGCGGATCGACGTGATACCAGCCGACCGCCACGCTGTCGGACGGGTTGTAGACCAGGCGCGGCAGCGGCTGCACGAACGCCGCCCAGGCCAGCGCAGCGAGGCCGCAGGCGGACAGTGCAGCCAGCACGAGGCGAGCACGCGAACGCGAGTGCGCAGGCGAGCGAGAAATGGATGCTGCGGCGGCGGTCATGGCAACACCCTCCCGGCCAGCCAGGCGGCATGCCGCTCGGCGGTGTACTCGGGCAGCGGCAAGCGGGCAGCGAGCCGGTTGGCGAGCGTGCGCCAGTATGCGGGCGAGGCGCCGACAGGCGCGATGCCCTGCGCCTCGATGGCGTCAATGCGCTCCAGCACGGCGCGCACTTGCCCGTCACCCTCGGCGTGCAGCAGCAGGCGCGCGCCCGGCTGCACGCCGGGGATGCGCTGCGCGTCATCCAATGGCGTGCAAGCCTGCATCACCATGAGCTGCCAGCGGATCGTTCCGTAGTCGTTGGACTGCCAGCGGATGCGGCAGAGCACCGCGTTTGGCAGGAACACGGCGACGCTGCGCCAGCGATCGAGCCTCAGCGTGCGCGCGGGCTCGCCAAAGCGCAGGTAGAGCTTGAAACGGTGCTCCACGTAGGCCAGCGAAACGCGCGTCAGCGGCGCTGAAGTGGGCCGCGCCGCGTGTGCGGCGAGGGATAGTGATGGCGCCGCCACGGTCGCGATGGCAACAGGTGGGATGGCAGGCAAAGCGGATGCAGTCATGGTTTGCGCTCCGGGAATTCACGTTCCAGCAGACCGCGCAGCAGGTCGGCCACGGTCACGCCCTGCGTGAAGGCCGACACCTTGATGCGCGAGCGCATGGCGGGCGTGATGTCGAGGGTCAGGCGAGCGGTGTAGAGATCACCTTTCTGAAGGTCGTCGGCGCTGCCTTGGCGAATCCACGCCTCGGCGTGCGGATTCGCAGGCGGACGCGCACCGATGCCGACGCGCTTGGCTGCGCGTTTGCTGCTGGGCGGTGGCTTCGCTGTCATGACGGCCACCGCAGCAGTTCGTCCACCAGCGCGGTGATTTCGTGTGCGGCGGCGCTGTCGGGCGCCGTCTCACGTGCCAACCGGCCAGCGGCCACGCTGTCGGCGAAGACGATGCGCTGACGCACTTCCGCGCGTAGCGCAGGAAGTGGCTGTTCTGCCAGCGATTGCCGCGCTTCGCGCCCAATCACGGTGGTGCTGACGCGCCGGTTGATGACGAAGGCCGCGCGAAGCAGCGGCCGGAACACCTGCGCTTCGCGGATCAGCGCGACCATCTCGGCGCTGGCCCACAGGTCGTAGGGGCTGGGCTGCACGGGAATCAGCACCCGTTCCACCGCCAGCAGCGCGGAGCGCGCCAAGGCGGCGATCCTGGGTGGCCCATCAATGACAACGTGATCGGCCCGCCTGGCGAGTTCTGGCGCTTCCTGATGCAGCGTTTCGCGTGCCAGGCCCACGGCGCTGAACAGCCGTGGCAAGCCTTGCTGGCTTCTGCGCTGCGTCCAGTCCAGCGCGGAGCCCTGCGGATCAGCATCCAGCAGGATGACTGACTGCCCGCGCATCGCCAGCTCGCCCGCGATGTGCGTGGCGAGCGTGGTCTTGCCCACGCCGCCTTTCTGGTTGAGCAGCGCGACGATCATGGCCTGACCCTCCCTGCTGGAAAGCCCGGCTGTTGCTGCTGCGTTTGCGGCCGCGTGGCGGTTATCCACCGGGGCGCGGCGCTCTTACTAGTTATGGTATTTAAAGTTAATACGTTATAGGAGGCCGAAACCCGCGCCAGCACTGGCTTGGCGGCCCATTGGCACGCCTGATAGCACGAGGGTTCCACGCCCGATAGCACGAGACCTGCCACGCCTGATAGCACGAGCCCGTCCACAGGCTTTGTCCTGGTTATCCCCGTGCCGTAGGCGGCACGGGACGCACAGGGCGGAACGTCAGCAGTTCGGCCCCGCTGCCCGGCAGGCGCTGGATGCCCAGCCGATAGCCCGGCAGCGACTGCCGCGCCACCAGCGCACGCAGGTCGCAGGCGAAGTCGGCGGGCTTGGCGGTGCTGCCCGACTTGCGGTGCAGCGCCCGGAAGTCGAACCACCAGCCCGTTTCCTGCCGCCCCCCGTGCTTGCGCACCAGGCGATACAGCCAGCGCTCGATACCCCCGGTGAGCCGGAAGTACGCCGGGTCGATGGTCAACACCAGTGCCGAATCCAGCACGCCGCCATAGAACCAGTCCGGCAGGATCAACTCGATGCCCAGCGGTGTGCCTCGGGCATCGGCCAGTTCCTTCCACTCGTTGATCCACGAGAAGCGGTGCAGGCGCCTCCCGGTGGTCTCGCGGATGGACGTGGCCACCGTGGTGGACTGCAGGCGATCCAGCGCCGCCTTGAGGCGCTGGTAATCGCGCAAGCCCGTACCGCGCCCGATGAAGCGCAGGATCTCGTAGGGAGTGACCTGCATCAGCCGCGATGGGCGCAAGCCCGCATCGCGCGCCTCCACGATCTGGCTGGCGGCCCAGATCAGGATGTCCGCGTCCCAGATCGTTGCAATGCCATGCTCCTGCGTGCCTTCCACGCGGATCGTCACGCCGCTGGCCTGGAAGTCGATCGGCGCTACGCGCGGCGACTTCGCCAGCGAGAAGAACGGAAAGGCCATCAGGTCCTGGCTGTCGCGCGGCGCCATGTCGCCCGGCAGGGCGCGGAACAGATCGAGCTGTTCGCGTTCCTGCGAGGGTTTGGACATGGCGAAGCCCACCCGCGCACCGCCGGTCAGCGCGCACGACTGTCCGCCGAATGCTGCTCGGCGTACTCGGGATCGGACGTGCTCTCGAAGCTGCGCTCGGCGGCCCAGGCATCGAGGTCGGCCACGGCGTACATGACGCGCCGGCCGAACTTGCGAAACTTAGGGCCACCACCGAAGACGCGCTGCTTCTCCAGCGTGCGCGGCGACAGACGCAGATAGTCTGCGGCTTCGTCGTTGGTGAGATAACGCTGCGGCTGCGCGGCAGCGGTCGATGCAGTGGCGGAAGCGGCGGCAGGCCGCAAAGGAGCGGGACGCATGATAGGAACCTCCATGGCTTTCAAAGCTCCGGCCACACCACGCAGCCGGATGGAGGCAGTCTCAGAAAACGAAGCCCTCTTGCTCAGGGTCGTTTTGCGTTGCCTTCAAAACGGCCCTTCTCAAGCGGCGGAAGTTGTGCTAATTGGCGGTAGCCGCCGCGCATCAGGGCATCGCCGCGATGCACCAGGCGGCGCACCTTGGAGCGCAGGCCGCCGTCGCTGTACCAATCGGCCGCCGCATCCTCGCCAAACAGCCCCTCGGCGATCTGGTGCAGGGATGCGCCCGCCAGGGCCGCATCGAGGGCCTGCAGGGTGTGCAGTTCCAGCAGTGCAGCGTGCGATGGCCGAGGCCGGGCATCAGCCAGTGCCGAACCAAGGACGGTGCTGCGCGCTGGCGCGGCACCGCCGAGATAGCCGCGATGGGCATAGGCGACCGCCATGCCGTCCTCCAGACCGGGCGCCAGCGCATAACGCTGGCAATGGCCAGGACTGCGCGCGATCAGCGCCAGGCCCTTGCCGTCGTGCAGCAGTTGCTTGTGTCCGGAGACGGACCAGAACGAGAAAACCGCAGCATCGGCGGGCGGATCAGCATCCGGGTGGAGCTGCACCACCGACGCATGGCCGGGAAGCCAGGCCGGATGCGCATCGCGCGCATCCAAGGCCGGGTCTTCCAGCAGACGCAGGCCCCAGCGGCGCGCTACAGACTGCGCTGCCTGCAGGCGGCGAGGACGGCGCAGCCAATCGAGCCGGTAGTCGGGATGCCTGCGCAGGTACTCCCAGGCCAGGGCCAGCGCATCCAGCCACAGGATGTAGAGGTAGGCGGCGGTGGGATACCAGTGCGCGTGGTGCGCGTAAAGCTGGGGATCGACCATGGTGATAGCTCCTGTGGAGGTTCAGGAACGCCGCCACGGCGAGACACGCGGAGCTATCGCATCAAGTTCAAACTCTCAAAATCGCGGAAGGCATTGGTAATCAAGACCGATTGGCTCCGGTGTGTTGCGAAATTCGTCCGAATGCGACGGCCGCGAAGCCCAAAAACATCACGCGGCACAGAACACCGTGCCGCAACCCGCAAAGAAGATCGTGACTGATTCAGTCACAGCAATATCGGTTTGACGCAAGAATGCCGATTCAGACCGATCCGGTCTGAAGCCTGATGAAAATAGTCTTAATACGCCCGGCTTGGCCGTGGCGCGAACGGTTCAATCTACGATGGAACCGTTTTCCTGGGCCAGCCGCAGGTACTCGGACAAGGGCCGTACCGCCTTGAAATAGCGATCCCGCATCACGGGCTGCTGGCGCGGGCCGACGATGGAGGCCAGATCCGAAAGTTTTATTTCACCCAGGTCAGGCATGCCAATGCCCACGTCCATAACGCCCCAAGCGGTGTCCTGGTCTGCTGGATTGAGCGCGACCAGCAACCAGGTGGCGTGTGCATCCGGCGTGAACAGCCGCACCACGGGCAGCGGGTCGATGGCAAGACCTGCAGCGCGATCCCTGCCGTGGGCCAGCAGTTGCGCGCGCTCCTGGTCGGTGGTGAGTGATTCGGTCATGGCTGATCCCCCATGGTGTGAATGATGCTCGCACAAGCCTTGGCTCCCGAAGACGCAATCGCAAACCATCGTCAGCGTTTGCACGGAAGCGTCCATTCGTACAAACGCAAACGTGCAACTGTGGATCTGCACAAAAGCCCGGATGCTTCTTTGCGCTTCTGTGGGAAGCCGCAGATGCGGATTTCCGTAAAAGCGTACAAGCTGTCGTTGTCCGTTAAAAGCCAGAATGTGTCCAAAATTTCCACTAAAGCCGGACTGGCCGAACGGCCAACCGGATGGCACAGCAGAGTGCATGGCAGCAGTCTTCAGGTCTCCAATGGCGATTCAACACGTTCTTTCCAAAGCGAAAAATCCAGCTCGATGCTCCTCTTGCGTCAGCGGCACCGCTCCTGCCATTCCAGGATTTAACGGGCGAGTCCGCCTTTAACGGAAAAAGACAATCGAAAAGGAGCGAACCGCAAAGTATGAGTTAAAGATAACGTGGTTTTAATTGTGCTGCGAATCGACGCTTCTGTCTATGCAGAAGCGAACCGTCCAGCGCGGCCGACCGGCCGGCACCACCACCTTTGACGCCGAACTGGCCCAGGCTTTCGGCGCGGCGGTGCGTGCGACGCGCATGGATGGAGGGATCGCACAGGAGTCGCTGGCCCATCTTGCCGGCATCGAGCGCTCGCACATGGGAAAAATCGAGCGTGGCGAGCACATGCCCACGCTGGCGATCATCTTCAAGATTGCTGGTGCGCTCGAATGCAGCACGGCAGTGCTGATGGGCAAGACCGAAGAACTGCTGGCGGCAGTTCGAGCGTAGCCGCAGAGGCCCTGCCACCATGGAGGCCTCTGGCCTGGCCGATCCGGCGTAGTCGGTTCGGCGGTCTTGTAGGGGCGCCAAGCCATGCGCGGCGGGGATAGCCCATGGGGCTTTCCCCCGGAGGCAAGCGAAGCGCGCAGCGCCGCAGGCGCGAAGTCGCGATAGGGATTGAAGCCGAATGGCCGTGACGGCGAAGTCGGCGCGGGGCGAAGCCCGCAAAGCACGGTCGGCGCATTGCGCCGAATCGCCCGGCACCTATCACCGCAACCCCAGGCCATTGCGATGCCGCCCAACCCCAGCCTGCACAAGAACGGCGATAGGAAGGCCAAGCCTTCCCAACCACTGGCATGGCACATGCACCACATCAGCAGCCCAGTGCCCCGCCGTGTGGCGGGGCACTGCGGGCGGCGGTTACGCCGCCTGTAGCTTGCTGCGCGACCAGATCAGGTCGTGCGTGCCATCCTCGCCCTCGATCAGTCGGGCATAGACCGTTGCCGGAAACGAAGGATCATCCAAGGTGCACGACACGTAGGCTCTCCCGGCCTCGCTGGTCTTGCGCCACCCTGCGCCCACGTCGTAGCCCGAAGATTGGATGCGGAAGTCGGGGGCGTTCTCGCTGCCGCCCTTGTCGTTGGGAACCAGCTTCGCCTTGACATTGAGCGTCAGGGTGCGCAGCGTGCCAGTGAAGCCGTCTTTGTCTGCGGTGAAGGTGCCGATGGTTGCCATGATGAATCTCCTTACGGTTGAACAAGGTTCGCGCCCATCGCGTCCTTGTTGTGATCCGGCCGGCGGGGGACGGGCGGGCTGCACCGCTTGCGGCCGCAACGCAGTGGAGGGCCGGGAGGTGAAAACAATTTGGCCCCGCGAGGAATCTGCGCAGCAGAGGGGAAATTGTTTTTGCCGCACGGTTGCAGCCATGAAGCCCGAGGCGCAGCCGCGCCACCGCCAGGATTCACAACAACACAAGGACGCCTTGGGCCAAACCACCTCCGAAAGGAGACAGGGCCAGCTCGGTATCCCCGCATGAAGGCTTCACTGATGCGCCCCCTGACACGGGCAAGAGCCACCCCCAACCGACCAGGGCGAGCATGCCTCGCCGCACCTTGCGGCGCTGTGCTTGCAGTGTGGAATGGAAGAGCCATGGCGAGGCCGGACAACGTGTCCGTGAACCGTCCTTCGTGACGTGATGGGCGAGACCCACCAGCGTCGAGGACGGCACGCATTCACACAACCTGCCGCAGCAAGCCATGGCGTATCCACCATGCACTGCCCGTACGGCGGTGCGCTGGCCTGGCCGATCCGGCACCGCCGGTTCGGCTCTTCATCAGGGGCGCCAAGCATCGTGCGGCGGGGATGGGCCTTGCGCCGATCCCCCGGAGGCAAGCGCAGCGCGCAGCGCCGCAGGCGCGAAGGCGTGAGGAATCGAAGCCGAATGGCCGTGACGGCAAAGTCGGCACGGGGCGCAGCCCGAGAGCCCGGCGGCGCATTGCGCCGACACGCCCCGGCCGTTCTATATTCTGAAAAAAGGACGCAGAACATTATGACCATCCAGCTCCGACACGAAACCCCGGGCGACATTGCCGCCATCGAGGCTGTCACCATCGCCGCCTTCGCCGATGCACCGCACACCAGCCACACTGAACAATTCATCGTGCGCGCGCTGCGCGCCGCGAACGAACTGACACTTTCCATCGTGGCCGAAGAACACGGCCAGATCATCGGCCATGTGGCGCTGTCGCCTGTCACGATCACCGATGCTTATGGCAACCAAACTGCTGACTGGTACGGCCTGGGGCCGATCTCTGTCCTGCCGACAAGGCAAGGACAAGGTATCGGCTCGCGCCTGATACAGCAGGCGCTGGCCGAACTCCGGGCGCAACACGCGGCGGGCTGCGTGCTGCTGGGCGAACCCGCGTACTACGCGCGCTTTGGCTTCCAGGCCCATGCGGGCCTGCAACTGCCGGGCGTGCCGCCCGGCTATTTCATGGCACTGGCCCTGCACGGGCCAGTGCCCGAAGGCATCGCGCGATACAGCGATGCCTTCAACGCCGCCGCCTGAGTGCCAGCGAAGGCGGCGGCGTGATGTTCAGGCTGTCGGCTTCAAACACCGGGCGCGGCCCCTGCCGCGCCCGGATTTGGCTTTCACCGCGCCCAGAGCGGAACGGCCTGGGCGCGGTGCTGATCGCGGCTATTCCTTCGTCTCGATGATCCACCACACGGCACGCGACAAGGCGCGACCCGTGATGGGATGAATGTCGGCGAGTTCGGCGCGGGCCGTCCAGGCCGAAGGCGGACGGTAGCCGCGCACGTCGCCTTCGCCGTGCCAGCGGCGGGCGCGCACCGTGCCGGGTGCATAGATTGCCGCCATGCGTGGGCGGCTGGTGGTGGTGTCGGTCGTGGACATGGTTGGGCTCCCTGCGGCAAGCGCCCCGGTCTGAACCGGAGCGCTGCCCTGCGGCGAGGGTCAATCGGCCAGTGCCTCGGCCGGTTCATCCGCTACGGGGGCGGCTTCTTCCGTGCCGTCCTCGGTCCTGTCCTCCGGCGTCACCTCCTGCTGCTTCTGCGCCTTGAAGATGGCGGGCATCCAACCCGTGCCATCGGCCAGCCGCTCGGCTTCACTGGCAATGTCGGCCTTCTTGAGCTTCGCCAGCCGGTTGACAGAATCCGGCGCGAACTCGCCCACGGCTTGCAGGATCACAGCCTTGGAAACATGCTTGAAATAGCCTTCGGCGGTCGGCTGCCACCATGCGGCCATGTCCAACCCCACTGCCTGCACAAGTTCCGCGCCCGGTTGGTGTGCCGTGGCGCGAGGCGTCACCACATCCACGATGGAAGCCACGCACACGGCCAGCAGCTCGACCAGTTCGCCTTGCGACTTCGCCAGCAGCGCAGCAAACAGTTCGGCGCTGTCCTGCGGCAAGGCAACACCTGCCACCTGTTGCAGTTCGCGCAGCGCCACGGCGGCAGGCGATTCCGGACAGTCCGGGGCCATGCCTTCCAGCCGGTCTTGCACTTTCAGGCTCACGCCCAGCGGCAGGTCGTGCCCGTAGTGACGTTCCCGCAGGACGGTCTGCACCATGCCATGCACCAGCGCGGCCAGCGCCACCTGTGGATGCCGGGCGACTTCGATTTGCAGCGCGGCGGTTCGGTGGGCGCTGAGGCGTTGGGCCAGCCGGTCGGACATGGCTGTGACCTTGGGTGCTTCGTCGGTATCTTCGCCTTCGTCGCTTTCGATTTCAGTGCCGCTGAAACCTTGGCGCAGCTTCTCCAGCGTGCGCAGCGCCTTGGCTTCGGCCTCGCGCAGCAGCCCGCGATGAACCACGGCCTCACCATTGCGGTCGATGGTGACGATGGCCCCGGCTGCGGCCCGTACGTTCGCGGCATAGTCCATCAAGCCATCTTCCAGTGCCTGCAACTGCTCGCCCAGGCGCTCGCCGTCCTCCTGCAAAGCGTCGGCCTTGTCCTCGTCCTCGGCATCCATCGCGGCATCAATGGCTTCGCCAAGCTCTTGCATCTTGGCTTGCAGCTTCTCGATGCGCAGCGCTTCGCGCCTGCCCGGCGCACGCCGCTCCCTCGGGGCACGTTGGAAGGCTTGCAGGTCGGCATGGGTGGCGGCGGGCGTGGCATCCACCCACGCCCATCCTTCGGCCTTCACCTGGGCGGCGATGCCCGCCAGCTTGTCGTGCGCCAGCCGTTCCAGCAAAGCCACGTCGTTGAGGTACACGCCTGCATCGCCTTCCGCGAACAGATCGCGGCGAATCCCGCCGCCTGCGGCTTCGTAGGTGTCCAGCCCGACGAAGCGCACCAGGGGATGCCGGTAGGCGTCAATCTCGCGCTCCGTCAAACGGTCACGCAAGGCGGACGGGCTGCGCTGCCATGTGGGGGCATCATAGAAAGCCGCTTCCTGCGCCGCATGGTCATCCGTCCCGGCCAGGGCCATCAACTGATCAAGGCTCAAGGCGTCGGCGCGATAGTCGGCCATCAAGCGGGGCGAGACATTCGCCAGCTTCAAACGGCGCTGCACCACCAGCGACGTGACGCTGAAATCCGCCGCAATGTCCTCGATGGGTCGGCCCTCGGCCACCAATGCCGCAAATGCTTCAAACTGGTCTGCCGGGTGCATGGCTTCGCGCTGCACGTTCTCGGTGAGGCTGGCCGTGCGGGCCGTGCCATCGGCCACGCGCAGGCAAGGCACGTCCCAATCCTTGGCGATGCGGTGTTTCTTCGCCAGCAGCTTGAGGGCTGCGAGGCGACGGCCACCGGCCACCACCTCGTAATGCTCGCCATCGCTGGCGGGAATCACGATCAGGTTTTGCAGCAGGCCCACGCGCTGGATAGACGCTGCTAGCTGGGGAATGGACATGCGCGGGGTTGTCTTGCGCACGTTGCGGCCCGTGGGGCGCAGCACCAGCCGCGACAGCGGAACCAGGATCATGTGCTTGCTCGGGTCGGCGGCTTGCAGCACGTTGGCGGCGCTGCTGGCTGCGGTGTGGACGGCGCGGGCTTCGGTAGTGGTAACGGCGTTCATGGTGAATCTCCAATCAAGTGAAACAAAGAAATGGAGGGGAACCGCCCCTCCGGCGGGGAAACGGTTCAGGCTTTGAGGGCGCGCATGCCATCGGCCAGCAGCCACAGGGCGCGGTTCAGGCGAATGTCCGAATCAATGCCCTGCACGGGGCGGGTTTGCTGCCTGCGGCCATTGGCAGAGCGGCCATGCAATCCGCCTTTTGTCAGGTTTTCTTGAGTCCGGTTGAACACCGACCACAAATCCGGGCGGCGGTCTTCAAACCGGCGCGGCATCAGAATCTGCGATTCGGTGACGGGCGCGGGCTTGTCCGGGTCGTCGTACTTGAGGGCCAGCGCGGCGCGGGCGAACACTTCGGCTTCGCCATCGTCCAAGGTGATGCCGCGCATCAGGTCGCGCGACTCCTTCACCCGCTCGAAGCCGCGCAGCACCTCGTAAGCGCCTTCAATGACTTGGCCCGCCACGTCCCCTTTGTGGGGTACGCGCACATCGGCGAAGGTGTCGCCAAAGACAAGGCCATTGCTACACACAAAGCGCAGCAATCCAGAAAGCATCTGATAGCTGCTCGTGCCGTCATGGGAGTTCAGCAGCACGATTTCGTTAGCCTCCGCGCCGTTGATTTGGCTGGCATGGCGCAGACGCAGCAGGTGTTTTGTGTGCTCGCGCCGCCCCTCGTTGCGAACGCGGGTCTGGCACACCATGAAAGGCTGAAACCCTTCTTTCCGAAGCTCGGTCAACACCGTGGCGGTCGGGATGTAGCTGTACCGCTCGGAACGGCTCTCATGCGGGGCATCTGCAAAGATGGAAGGCGCTACGCGGTGAATCTGGTCATCGGACAGCGGGTAGTCGCTGCGCAATGCTGGGGCGTGGGAAGCGAAACGGGTTGCAAGCATGTCTTTCTCCTGACTTGGCTGTTGAAGAAACCGCACACCGGATTCCTAGATTCGGAGCCCAGCCTTTCGGCTGTTCGGTGCGGTCGGCACGAGGAACCCGGTTGGCCCTGTTGCCACCGTCTTTCCTGAGTTCATCGCCCGCGACGAAAGGGAGCGTGCGGACGGGGGCCGTCAAGGAGACAAGCGCCAGGTTGGTGCGGCCCGCAGCGCAGCGAGGACACGGCCTGGCGCGCCTTGACGGCACACGGCCGCGGGCTACAGTCGCGAGCAAGGTGATGGAGTCAGGGAAGATGGCTGGACAGGCAACGGCCACTTCCACCGCCGACCGCACGGCAAGCGAAGCGCGCAGGCCCGAAGCTGGAAGCCGGGCCGGAGGCGTCAGCCGAGCAGCGCGAGGGGACGATGGAAGCCCGAAGGGGCGAGACTTGCGCAGCGAGGCTCGATGCAACGCACGACAGCGCGACCGGCCATATCCCAAGTGGCCGGGGACGCCCACACGACTTCAACGAAATCCCCGCAGACCATGGCCGTTCATGGCATTGGCAAAATGAAGCCACCCATGGACATACGAGCCCTACAAGACGATGAACTGATGGCCCAGGCCCGAGACTGGCGACAACGGGCACTGCGCGGCGAGAAAGACGCACGCGGCTTCGCCCACGAACTGGAATGCGAAGTGCGTCGGCGCTTTCCTCGCAACGAAGTGCCCCACACACTGGCGCCGATGCATCGGCTTGGGGCCATGCCAGAAACACCCCGGCGGCGGCGAAAACTCTGGTGAACGGCCGCAGGACGTCCAACAGAGCGCAAGCGCAGCGCCCCGTCAGGGGCGTGAAGGCATCAAGCCGAGTCGTCAGGACGCAGGCTGGTTTCCGACACCGGCATCCACGGCGAAGATGAGTCCAGGTAGTAGCGCCTGCCAAGCGCATACAGTCCCGAAGGCCCGGTGGGGCGGTAGAACCCGGTAACGCGGCGCCGGAACCGTGCGCCGAACTCGTTGGTGAAGATCACCGCGTCGCCAATGGCAAAGCGCAGAGGCTGACCGTTCTCCGGCGCGAACGGCTTGAGCACGTCGTGCTGCGCCGTGATTTCGATGATCCAATCGTGATGGCTGCTCATGGCATTGATCTCCCGCGAAGGTTGGAAAAGCGCAAGGAGCGCCTTGCGGCGCTCTAAAGGCCGGGTCAGACAACGATCCGCCCGGCCAGCCGCGCATCGCGCGCATAGGCGCTCAATCGCTTCTCGGCGCGGAACGACAGGTCACGCTCGATCGGCAGGCCCAGCCCGCCGCGCACCGTCGCCAGCTCGTTCAGGCTGACCCAGCCGATTTCCGGCATCCCCAGGCCCAAGTCGCACAGACCGAAACAGAGGTCGCCATCCTCGGGATCAATGGCGCCCAGCAGCCAGGTCGCCCCGGCGTCCGGCGTGAACAGCTTGACCACGGGCGCAGGATCGAAGTCCGGGTTTTGCAAAGATTCGCGGCCATTGGCCAGCAGCAGCGCGCGTTGCTCGTCAGTGATGAGTGCGTTGTTCATGGTGAACTCCTGAAAGGTTGCCGGGCGAAATTGCCCAGCCCTTCGGGGTCACGGCGCAGCGCAAGCCGTCAAGGGTCATGGACGGCCGCAGGCCGCAAGCGCCCATGGCGCGCCGCCCTTTACGGTGCGAACGCCGTGGCACCATGGAGAAACAGCAAGCCGCCACACCCTCCACAAAGAAGCGTGATCCGGCGCAGCCGGTTCGGGGACTTCAGGGGCGCCAAGCAAAGCGCGGCGGGGATAGCCCGAAGGGCTTTCCCCCGGAGGCAAGCCCAGCGCGCAGGCCCGGATCAACGAGCCGGGCCGAAGGCGTCAGGGATGGATGCCCGAATGGGGCGAAACCCCGCAGGGGCTTCGATGCACAGCACGACAGCCCGACGGCGGAACGCCGGGACGCCCAACACAGGCATCAGCGCAGAATCTTCTCCATGGCCTTACCCTTGGCCAACTCGTCGATCAGCTTGTCCAGGTAGCGGATTTTCTGCATCAGGGGGTCTTGGACTTCTTCCACACGCACGCCGCATACGGTGCCCTTGATGAGCGACGCATTCGGATGGATGGCAGGCGCCTGGGCAAAGAAGGTGGCAAAGTCGCTGTGCTGGCCGATGTGCGCGTCCAGCCCGGCTTGGTCGTAGCCCGTCAGCCATCGGATGATCTGGTCTACCTCACCCTTGGTGCGCCCCTTGCGCTCTGCCTTGCGAATGTAGAGCGGATACACAGAGGAAAACGCCATAGCGAAGATTCGATGCTGGGCCATCTTCACTGCGCCCTCGAATCAAAGACATGCGGCATGGCGTCAGGCGCTGAAATTGTCGTATCAGCGATACGACCATCTTCCTGCCCGCCCGCCGTCAGCGCCTCGAACGCCTTCAGCGTCCGCCGGCTGACCGCACCTGCGTCCCGTAGCTCGGCCAGATCGGCGAACAGGGACGGAATGATCGGTCTATCCACGGCCAGACCTCCTGCGGGATTTCCGAGACAGTGTTTCGGAAATCACAGGCCAGAGACAAACGGGGAAGCAGTAGCGCATGTCAGCAGGCCACTTGCGTCGGCTCGGCCACGGCGCCGAATGCCAGCGTAACCTGGCGCAGCACGATCAGCCGTTCAGCCTGGCCACCGTCGGCCAGGACGCCGCCAATGACCTCCAGCGCCAGGGCCGGATCATCGCGGTACAGCTCGGCCATCGCTTCGTCATGGGGCCTGCTGCGTCTTATCTGCGGCGGAGAAGAAGATTCGCCAGACACTGTCTGGGAAATTGGCCCGATCACCACAACGGGCCTCAGGCCGCCACCAGAATGCCCGGCGCGTGCGCCCGCCGTGCAGGCTGCACCACGATCTTGACCTGCTGATCCAGCGACACCAGCGCCTGCATCAGCCGTTCCAGCGAAATGTTCTGGAGCTTGTAGCGGCGCACCTGCGACACCTTGGGCTGGGTCATGCCCGTGATCGCAGCGGCTTCGGTCTGGCTCAGGCCACGCTGGTCGATCAAGGTATTGAGCTTGAGCGCAAGCGCGGCCTTGGCCGTCAGTTCCTCGGCATCGTCAAAGCCCAGATCCATCAGCACGTTGTCGGTGCCTTGGGGTTGCTCATTGCGAATCATCACTTTCTCCCGCTCGCCCCGTGACGGGCCAGCACTGCTTTCAGCCGCTTCTCGATCAGCTCCACGTCCGGCTGCGGCGTGGCGATGCCGGACTTGGATTTCTTCTGGAACGCATGCAGCACATGCACCGCATCGCCCACCTTCACGGTGTAAACCGCCCGGAAGGTATCGCCCCGGTGGTCTTCCACCAGTTCGTACACACCAGAGCCTAGCCCCTTCCAAGGCTTGGCCGAATCCGGCGTGCTGCCCAACTGGACGATGAACAGCGCCACGCCCATGTCCTTCTGCACGTCGATGGGGAACTCCTTGAAGTCCTTCTTCGAGGAGCCTTCCCAGTACAGCAGCTTTCGTTTCTGCTCCATGATTATATCCGTTCAGATATAGAAAACAAGCAAACCGAATTGTCGTGACACCGTCGCGACAATTCGGCGGCTCATGCGGTCGCCCCCTCTGCCTGCGTGCTGCGCCGCGCGCCCGTGATGGCCTGACGCCGGCTGGCCACCAGTTCGGCCGCTTCGCGCACCGGCTTGTCCTCGGTGTGGACATAGCGCATGAACATCGCCACGGTCTTGTGCGCCGTCAGCGCCATGCCCACCTTGACCGGAATCCCCGAGTTGGCGATGTCGGTGGCCGAGCGGTGCCGGATGCCGTGTGTGCCCACATGGCTCACGCCAGCGCGCTTGAGGATGCGCGTCCAGCCGCCGTAATACTCACCCGTGGTCATGTGCTGTCCCGGATGGTTCGGAGAGGGGAACACATGCGGGCAATCGTCCTGGCGGGGGGCGGTGGACAGCAGCCGATGGGCTTCCTCGCTCAAGGGCTTGGACATGCCGCCGGTCTTGCTGTCGGGCCAGACCACCCGCCGGTTCTCCAGATCCACCCAGTCCCATTGCAGCGTGATGATCTCAGAGCGGCGGCCAGCGAACTCGAATTGCAAGCGGATCGCCAGCGGAAGGATGGCGTGATCGAGCCCCAAGCCATCGGTTTCCAGAAAGTCGAGATACCGGAACAGCTTGCCCATTTCCTCGTCGCTGATGAGGTGGGTGGCCTTGCCGTTGGGATACATCGGAACGTGGCGGCACGGGTTGGTGCCGTCCGGCCGGTAGCCCCACACCTCGGCCAGGTTGAACATCTTGCGCATCACGCTGAAAGAGGTATTGGCATCCGCCGGCTTGTGCGCCATCTTCTTCATCATCGCGGCCACGTCGGGACGCTTCACGTCCTGCACCTTCATGCGGCCAAGCATGGGGATGATGTTGCGGTCAATGACGGCCTGGTAGCCACGCCGTGTGCTGGGCTTGTTGCGCTGCTTGGAGTGATCCTCCATGAATTTCTTGCACAATTCGCCGACCGTAGGGGCGGATCGGGCTGCTGTCTTATCGGCGCTAGGATCGCCGCCCCGACGCACCTGTGCCAGCCACTCTTGCGCTAACGAGCGGGCCTGCTCGACGGTCAGTTCCCCGAACAGACCCAGGGCAGGCTTGCGGCGCTCGCCGGCGTTCGTGCGGTACTGGAGCATGAACACCTTGCGGCCCGCTGGTGTAATCTTGCACAGGAAGCCGGGCACCAGCGTGTCCCGGAGTTCGACGGCTTGCGCCTGGGGTTGCGCCGCCTCGACGGCGGACTTGGTGAGCTTGGTTTTGGCCATGATGACTCCTCAAAAGACCCGTTTTGCAGGGGCCACATGGGAGCCATGAGGTCACAAGCCGGGTCAGGTTTCAGAAAGCACCGGCATATGATGAACGCACCTAAGTTATTGATAAACCTTCTGTATCTGGCTTGGGCGTAGTCCAGCGGAATGCCGTGCTGGAGTCATCGTGAAATAAAAAAGGCCTTTAGCCAGCGCGAATAAAGCGTCTGAAGCTATCAAATATGTAGCTTTCGGCGAGCCGCGCATGGGCGTCCGCCCGCTCGGTGAAATAGCCCCTGTCGCCGCCGGCTGTGGGGGTGTACTCGCTGGGGCATGCAGATGGGGAGAGCGGGGAGTTACCGCCGCACCATCACTCGGTACGTGAACTGGTCCGGCCGGAAATACACGTCGGAATACAGCAGCGCAAGTCCCGTCAGGTCATAGGGAACGAAGCGCATGTACAGCAGGGGCGCGTCGGCGGGAACGCCCAGCAGCAAGCCGCGGATCCTCCCGGCTTTCACCGCGGTGGCGGAGATCTGCGTGCGGTCCAGCCGGAAGTCCAGATCCTCTTCAAGCAGGGTCATGGCGTCTTCCTGCGCCAGCCGCTGGGCCAGGATGTCGCGGCCCAGGGTGGGTTCGTAGAAGGTGTGGACGAAGGCGGCCGGCACGCCGTCGATCATGCGCAGCGTGCGCACGACGGACACGGGAGCACCGGGCGCCAGCTTGAGCGCCCGGGCCGCTCGGACCGGGGCCGGGCCGGTGCGCGTGCTGAGCGTGTGTCCAGCGCCCGCGCGGCCGTGGGTGCGCAGTATTTCGTTGAACCCCGCGAGCATGCCCAGGCGCGGCGCATCGGCGGGGCGGGTGACGAAACTGCCTTTGCCGTTGAGGGTCTCGATCAGACCCTCGGCCTGCA
>Ga0075163_10001424_pt1 | contig 32241 bp, 24 predicted proteins | sample JI1023141ADNA_FD_71478 | JGI IMG/M metagenome (GOLD analysis project Ga0075163, IMG submission 71478) | Wastewater effluent complex algal communities from Wisconsin, to seasonally profile nutrient transformation and Carbon sequestration -... | ecosystem: Engineered > WWTP > Effluent > Algae...
TTCACCCGTTTTTTTTATCATCCCAACCTTTCGCACTTACAACTTGAATTCAAGAAGCAATAGTTCGCAAGAGCAGAAACAAATACGTCAAACCACTACTTTGTACGGTTTGAGCATTGCCCAATCTGTACCGAGCGAACGGCAACGCTCTGTATCCCATCGGCAAAAGCGTTTGGGAAGACTTTCAGTCCAACAAAAAAAAGCCTGTCTATTGAGTACGCATGATTCATCAAAATAGATTTTTTTAAGGAACACGCGCAATAACGAGCTTATCTGCTTTGAGTTCTTCGCTGCCATTCTTTGCCAGCGTATCGCCAGGGGTGAGCGCTCCGAAAATCTCTACTTTGTCCTTCATCGCTACGCCTTTGGACACATCCACCCAAGCGGTATGCCCACTACTGATTTTGATGACAAATCGTCTCTCCAGCGTGGTTACGACTGCTGACGGCGGTACGACAAACGTTGCAACGCCACGCGCAAAGCGTAATTTCACGTCCGCTACCATTCCTGCTTTCAACGAAAAATTTGGATTACCCGTTTCAAATTCCCATGTTTCGGAGCGCGTTGCAGCATCAATACTTTGCGTTTTCCGCTTGAAAACAGCGCTAAATTTTTTATCGGGGTATGCTTTCACGGTAAAATTCACCGCGCGATTTTCTATGTTTTTGCCGGAAAATGCCTCCGGAACAGCCACACGAAGGCGCATTATGCCTGTATTCTCCAATTCAAACAACGGTTTGTCGCCTGCCGTGCCGACGAGTGCGCCCGCATCTACCGTGCGTTTGGTAATCACACCGTTAAAAGGCGCAGTAATACTTAAATACCGCTCCAATTCTTGCGCCGCCGCTACCTGAAATCGCGCTGATTGTTCTTCTGCGCTGTCCGCAAGCATGGAATTTTTTATACGTTCCAATTCGCCCGCAGCGATAACGCCGTCTGTTTGCGAGGCGTTCAGGGTGCGGCGATATGCGTCGGCACTGCTTCGGCATTTTGCTTGCACGGACAGCAGTCGTGAGCGGGCTTCAGCGAGTTTCGCCGTCAGCTCCGGTGCTTCGAGCGTGGCAATCACTTGTCCGCGCTGTACTTGTGAGCCGATGTCCACGTGTATTCGCTTCACATAGCCCGCTACTTTTGCATACAGCACAGCACGCTCCAACGGCAGCACATCGCCTGCAAGCGTGAGGTCTTTCGTTACTTGCTCGCTTGTGAGCGTGAAAGCCGCAATAGTGTCTGGTGGTGGTGCGGACTTATCTGCACTTTGCTGTTGCGGTACGGATTTTCCACCACAGCCCGCAAAGAGTACAACAACAAGTATTGCGAGGAAGAAACCGTAAAAAATGTGCTTCGTGGAATATTGCATAGTATTTTGTGAATGAATTCCATGGATGAATGTTTATGGACGAAAATATCTGCTCTCGGCATCATCAGGGTCAAGTGAGACGCTACGGGATACCGCCGTGCCACGCGCCGCCACATAGAGCACGGGCGAGACGACAAGCGTGGCAAGCGTAGAAACAAGCAACCCGCCAATAACCGCTATGCCGAGTGGTGAGGTCTGATCGCCGCCTTCGCCCAAGCCGAGCGCCATCGGAATCATTCCCGCCGTCATTGCAAATGCCGTCATCAGAATCGGGCGCAAACGGTTCACCATGCCATGCAGCGCTACGTCAGTGTTATCAACACTTGTAGAGCTTACTGCCTGTTCTTTGCGTAACGTCTCGGCGTTAGTGATAAGCAGAATACCATTTGCTACCGACACCCCAATCGCCATAATACAGCCCATGAAGGATTGAATATTGAGCGTTTTGCCCGCGAGCAAAAGCAGCGCAAGCGAGCCACAGAGCACAGCAGGGACGGTTGCGAGGATAATTGCTGCCAAACGAAACGATTGAAAATTTGCCGCCAATAGCAAGAGCATTACGACAATCGCTAGTGCTAATCCAGTTTGCAGCTCATTCATCGTTTGTGCCAGCACATCTGCTTGCCCGCGAAGCATAATTTTCACACCCGTAGGGAATGCACCGAGCTTTTCCACTGCGCCGCGCACATCCCGCACGGCACCGGCTACGTCTTGCCCATGAATGTTTGCTGTTACCGTCACGTATCGCTGCTGATTCAGTCTGTCGTATTCGCCAACGGTTGTGATGCTGTTCCAATCGGCTACATCGCGCACAGCGAGGCGCTTTTCGCCTGTTCTGTCGCTTGTTTTCGGCGAGAGCGGAATTTCCTCCACGTCTGCGGGGCTGTTCATTTGGAATTGCGGCACTTCCACCTGCACCTGATACGCAGTGCCCGTAGCGCGGTCGAGCCAGTAATTCGGCTGCGTAAAGCGGCTGGACGACGTTGCCGCCACAAGTGATTTGCTGATGTCGTCCACTGTCAAGCCCAGTTGTCCGGCGCGTGTGCGGTCAATCGTGATGTTCAAGCCCGGATAATCAAGCGGGCTGCCAAACTGCACATCGCGCAAATGCGGTATCGCGGCAAGCGAAGTGCGAATATTCTCTGCAATTTTTCGGCTTTGCGCGAGATCTTTCCCGACGACGGCAACTTCAATCGGCGTATTTGCGCCAAAGTTCATCACCTGCTCGACCATATCGCCCGGCTCGAAGGAGAGTTTGAGCGTGGGAAAACGCCGTGCTGCCTCGCTTCGTATCTGCTCTTTGAACGCGCCGAGACGAATACCCGTACCCGACTTGAATTTCACTTTCAGCACCGCTTCGTGTGGACCGCTCGTCCAGAGGTGAATCGTATTGATGGGATAACTTGACGGCTGCGTACCGACAAACGCAGAGGAGATGTCAATATTTTGCTTTCCTGCAATTTCTTCCGTGAGTTTGAGAATATCCTGCGTTGCAGCTTCTGTGCGCTCAATACGTGTTCCTGTTGGCATTCTGAGGCGTACTTGAAATTGCCCCGAATCCACCATCGGAAAAATCTCCGCTCCAATGAGCCACACACACAGCGTAAGCACCAATGCTGCTCCCACGCCATACAGCACAAGAATCAAGCGACGACTGCTTCGGCTTTGCAAACGCTGTTCCAGCCATTTCCCATAGCGCGTTCTGAAGCGTTCAAATAAGCCATTGCGCTCCTGTGTTTTGTGATTGTGCATATCACGCAAAAACCACGTAGCTGCAACTGGAACAAACGTTTGCGACAGCAAAAACGAGGCAATCATTGAAAATCCCACTGCCAGCGACAACGGCACAAACATCGCACGGGGAACGCCCGACATAAACAACGATGGCACAAACACCGCCAAAATACTGAACAAAATAAGCAACTTGGGCAGGGCGATTTCTTGGCAAGCATCTGCCACAGCGCGGGCGTGAGGCTTATTCATTTCCAAATGACGATGGATATTTTCTATCGTAACGGTCGCTTCGTCCACCAAAATCCCCACGGCAAGCGCCAAACCACCAAGCGTCATAATGTTGATACTCTGTCCCGTAAGGTAAAGGCAAATTACGCCCGCCAAGACCGCAAGCGGAATAGTGCAGACAACGATTACCGCACTGCGCCTATCACCCAGAAAGAGCAGCACCATCACGCCCGTCAGAAGTGCTCCCAAGCCCGCTTCAAACAGCAAACTACGGAGTGAGTTTATCACGTACCCCGATTGGTCGAATTCGTAGGAAACTTGTATGTCAGGTGGCACGGCGGCTTGCATGGCGGGCAGAGCTTTTTTTACGTTCTGCACTACTTCCCACGTGGAAGCATCGGCTCGTTTGGTGACGGGGATATAGACCGAGCGTTTCCCGTTGATAAGTGCATAGCCTGTGGCAACGTCCGCGCCGTTTTCCACGCTCGCCACATCGCGGATGCAGACCGTCGTACTGCCGTCATGCCGAAGTGCGATTGTTTCCAATTCTTTGATATTTTCGACGACGGTATTTTGTGGTGTGATGAGCGTTTGGTCATCTACGCGCACGTTTCCGGCGGGCGTGATGGTGTTGTTTTTGGCAAGAGCTTGCACGACATCATCGGGCGAAAGATTATAGCTCCGAAGCCTCTCCGGGTCAACGCGAAGAATAACCGTGCGCTGATTGCCTCCAAAGGGCGGTGGCGCAGACACACCCGGCAACGTAGAAAACATTGGGCGCACCTTGAAGAGCGCCAAATCTTGTATTTCGTTCAGCGTCCGTGAATCGGACTTAAAGACCAACTGCCCAACGGGAACACTACCACCATCGAAGCGCATCACAAAGGGCGGCACAGTGCCGGGCGGCATAAATGCTCGCGAACGGTTCACGTAGCCCAACACTTCGGCAAGCGCTTGGCTCATGTCCGTGCCTTCGTGAAACTGCAATTTCATCAGCGCCACGCCCTGAATAGACTTGGATTCCACGAATTTAATGCCCGTCACATAGAGAAAGTGATATTCGTAATACGACGTAACGAAGCCTTCCATCTGCTGCGGCGACAAACCGCCGTAGGGCTGCGCCACATAGACCGTCGGCGTGTTTAGTTTTGGGAAAATATCTATGGGCATCACGCGGAGAGCAAGCACGGCAAACAGTATCACTGCCAGTAGTGCGACGATGACCGTGATGGGGCGGCGGAGTGCGGCAATAATCAATCCGTTCATGTCGTTTGTCCTTGGTGAAAAATTATTGTCCGTGCAGTTGTTGAATCACCTCGCGGAAATCACCGCGCAACGCGGCAGCGTTCACAAGTGCTTTCCATGCTTCGGCAATGCGCGTGTGGGCGGCAGCTTCGGCTTCGGCAAGAAGATACCGTGCTTGGGCAATATCGGTGTACGGCAGCAAACCCGCATTGTATTTGGTTTGACGGCTTGTGAAGGCGATTTGCGCTGCGCGAACTTGTTTGGGAGCTTCTTCGGTAATGAGAAATGCCGTGCGAAGGCGCGTGTCGGCGCGAAGCATTTGTGCTTGTACATTGCGTTTTGCGAAGCCAAATTGTTCTTCACTCGCCCGCATCAATGCTTCTTCGCGGGCTACTTTGGGAGCATTTTGCAGGTATGAAAGCGGCGACCACGAAATATGCAATCCTACGCCATAGTTAAAACGGCTCGGCTCTAAGCCGCCCAAGCCTTCGGTGAGCGTACCATCCGCAGCAATACCCGAACCCCTTGCGGTGGCTATTGTCCAAATCGTGAGACGTGGATTGGTGGCTGCGTTCGCGGCATCAACTCGTGCTTTGCTTGATTGCACTCGTGCGGCGGAAAGTTGTAGAAGAGGATTTTGTGCGGTATCAAGAGGCTGATGTAATTCTGCCAAGCGTGGAACCGTGCGGAGCAGCAAGGAATCGGTCGCAATCGTGGGCGGTTGTTCGGAAGCAATAAGCTCCATGAGATGCACGAGCAGTCGTGACTCGAGTTCTTGCGTGGTCAGCACATCAATTACAGCACGGGAGCGGTCTGCGGCAGCAGTAGCGGAATCTGCCGACGGCTGCAAGCCTTGTTCCGAGAGTATTCGTGCTCGTGTGGCAAGTGCTGTTGCACGGTCAAGGTTCATCCGGGCAACGCTCTGAAGTTCGCGGGCAAGCGTAAGGTCGAGATACGTTTCCAAGACTGTTTTGGTGTGCTGCAAGCGTTCTTGTGCCTCGTCTGCCGTCCCTTCTGTCCATTCCGCTTGTGCTAGTGCAATGTCGGCTTCGCGCTGCCCGAATGTTACCGGTTGCCACGTAAAGAGTGCGCTCGCTGCGCTTCCCCATGCCGGCACGAAAGAATTTCCGCTTGAGGGCGGTCCGCTTATCGGCAGAATTCCTTGCGGGAAGAACATTCCGGTAATGTTGTTGTGCGACGCGGCGTTGGCTTGAAAACTAATGTCGAGCGAAGGAAGAGCAGTACGTTCGGCGGCAGCGATGCTATTCAAGCGTGCCGTTACCATAGAATGTTTACCACGAAGCACAGGATAGCGGTCGTTGGCAAGGGAGAGAAGCTGTTTGAGCGAAAGCGTTTCGTGGCGGAGCAATTCTTTTGATGATGATTGCGCCGATGCAACAATCGGTTGGAGACACAGATAAGTGAGGGCAATTAGCCCTGTACAGAAAAGAAGGCGATATGCTGTGGCAATCATGGTAAGCAGTCAAACGCGTTGTGCAATGTGGTCTTGACGAAACAATGCGCATTGAAGCGCAGTGTGCATTTCGTGCTGCAAAGATAAGGCAACAGGTATAACCACATACGGTATATTTGAAAATATGACGGTACAAAAAGAGAAAAAGACTAAAAGAGCCGACGACGGATTCAGGGTAGAAAACGGAAGTTTTGGGGAGTTAATCCGGTATGGCGCTTGAAATATTTGACAAAATGCGAAACGTCGCTGAATCGGAAACGTTGTGAGATTTCTGTAATCGTATTGTCAGTGTAAAGCAAGAGGCGTTTTGCTTCGCTGATGATATATTCGGCAATGATTTCTGCGGCAGACTGCAGTGAGGCTTTCCGACAAATTGCGTTCAAATTTTGAGGTGTCGTATGAAGGAGTTGGGCGTAGTATGCAACACTATTCAGAATTTCGACATCACGGCTCAAAAGCTCACGAAAGGCATGATACATATCCGAGGATGTCACGGTGGGGCTTCCCGAATACGACTGAGCATTGTCTGCGATGATAGCCAGAAGTGTTTTCAGCAATCCTTCGATGATTGTTCGACTATATTTCCGTTCCCGCCCACTTTCGTTATGCAGCAACTCAAAGAGCGTATCAATCGTTTGAGATTCGGTAGGAAGAACAAAGGGATGGAGGCTTAATATGCTGAGGAGCATCTTAATTTCTTTGTCCACACTGTCATCAACAAAAGATTTTCTGATAAGGGCAACATATCCTTCCGGCTCGGTCTTAATGTTCCAATGATGCACCTGCTCTTTACGCACACAAAATATCACCGGTGGTTCTATCACGTATTGCTGTGAATCAATAGAGTGAAAGCCGCTTCCCGCTGACAGATAGAGTATCTCAAAATAATTGTTATGCTTGTGGGGAATTGTTGTTCTGACATCTTTTTTGAAGGTGGAAACCTTCAATCCGAGATGAGATTCTATTTTGCTTTTTATAGGTATGAGTGAGTCCATTCAGCGCAAGCCTCAATTTTATTGGTGTAAAAGAGTAAGTGCGCTCAAGCCCGATAAGGCGGCTGTTTCTGCACGAAGGCGTGTCGGCGCAAGCGTCCAGAGGACAGTGCGAGCATCATTCCGCAACAGCATTTGTTCTTCTTTTGAGAAACCACCTTCGGGTCCAACGCACAAACAAACGCTTTCCGCATAGTACAGCGAAGGCTTTTGCCCATCAGCATCGGCAAAAATAATGCGCGTTTCAGCAGAGAGCATAGCGAGCAATGCTTGCGGCGTCATTGGTTCATGGAGGCGAGTTAAACGCGCTCGGTGCGATTGCTTCATGGCGGCAAGTGCTTTCGCGGCGAGACGCTCCGGTTTGGTGCGGTCTCGTTCACTATGTTTGGCGAGAAGCGGCACAAAATCGCTTGCGCCAAGCTCAATTGCTTTTTCCAGAGCAAACTCCATCCGCTCACGATTATCCAAAATGCCCAAAGCGATAATCACGCGGTAGGGTAATTCGCCATGCTCAGGAAGAATACGCACAAGGCGGCACGTTACCTCTTCCTTCGAGATTTCTTCCACCACCGCATCGGCACAGTAACCGCGCCCGTTCGATAGCATTATGTTCTCCCCTGTTCGTAAGCGGAGTGCACGGGCGTGCTGTGCCTCGTCACCCGTCAGCACGACGTTTGTGTTGCTTGGCTCTAAGTCAGGCGCGTAAAGACATTCCACCTCACATCTCCACCGTATATCCGTATTGCTTCAAAATCGTCCTTGCGAGCACGGTTTTATGTACTTCGTCAGGTCCGTCGTAAATGCGGGCTGCGCGTTCGTGCCTGTACCAATAAGAAAGTATGGTGTCGTCCGTGATGCCAAGCGCTCCATGTGTCTGAATGGCACGGTCAAGCACGTGCTGAAGTACATTTGCTACAAAAAATTTAATCGTGGAAATGGACTCTTTCATTGCTTGAGCGCCGTGTTTGTCAATGCCGTCGGCAGTGTGCAGTACCATATATCGCGCTGCGTCTATCTCCGCACGGCTTTCTGCTATCCATGCCTGAATAATTTGCTTGCTCGCAAGCGGCTTGCCGGGGGCGAGTTCACGCGACACTGCGTAGCGGCACATCATATCCAGCGCTCGCTCACAAATCCCCACAAAGCGCATACAATGGTGAATCCGCCCGGGTCCCAAACGATGCTGCGCCAGCGCAAAGCCTGAACCTTCTTTTCCCAGCAAATTCGCTACGGGAACGCGGCAATTCTCGAAGCGTACCTCCGCATGACTGGCGTAGCTGTCACCCTCCTCGCCCATAATTTTGATATTCCGCACAAGTGTAAAGCCGGGCGTTGTCGTTGGGACGAGAATCATACTGGCGCGTTTGTGCGGTGCTTCATCGGGGTTCGTAACCGCCATCGTTACGGCAAAAGCAGCGCCATCGGCAGATGAGGTAAACCATTTGTGTCCGTTTATTACATATTCATCGCCTTCGCGTACGGCTGTTGTTGCCATATTCACGGGATTTGACCCCGCAAATTCCGGTTCGGTCATTGCGAAACACGAGCGAATATCACCGCGCATGAGAGGCTCAAGAAACGTGTGCTTCTGCTCCGGCGTGGCAAACTGATGCAAAAGTTCCATATTGCCAATATCGGGCGCTTGGCAGTTAAAGGTGTAGTGTCCAAGCGGGCTGCGCCCCAGCTCTTCGCTCACGAGACCAAATTCGGTGAGCGTTAGTCCCAAACCACCATCTTCGGGCGGTAAATGCGGTGCCCACAAGCCCATGTCCTTCACACGTGAGCGTAAACCTTGCAGTGTTGGCTCAAGCGCACGAAAGGAGCCATGGAGGTAGGCGCTTTCAAGCGGGAACAATTCTTGCGCAACAAATTCCCGCACACGCGGAAGAATAGCGGCGAGGCGCTCGGTGACGAAGATAGTAGTCATGGCTCCAAGTCGGAAAAACAAAGGAAAATAAGGCTTGTGATGCGAAATATACGGTATTTTTCCCGTTGCGCAGCACAAAACTTATCACTATGTTTGCTCTTGAAAATTTTAACCTCACCCCCCCACCACATTATTGCGACTATCAAGGCAAGCAGTATGCAAAACCTTCTTCGCTGGTTTATTCCTCCGTCATTTTCTCCGCGCACTGACCACCGCCGTCGCGCCCGCATCCTTGTCGATACAGCCTTTATCGTCGCTTTCATTGCCTTTATTCATGCCTTTATCTACACCTTTGTCTATGGCGCTTCATGGCATGTTGCCGTTGCAGTTGTCTTTATTCTCAATAGTTTTGCGGCACCTTTTATCCTAAGAATATCAAAATCCTTAAAAATTGCAGGACATTCCTTCGCTTTTGGTATGAGCGTTGTGTTTATCTGCCTTGCTACTCTGGAGGGTGGAGTAACGGCTTCTATTACGCCGATGTTCGTACTGCCGCCGATTATTGCGTTGCTCACTGCAGGGCGGGCAGCTGCGATAGTCCATTTTGTTATGATAGCCTTGAGTATTGCTTTAGCAGTGACTGCTTCATACACGGGGGGGGTGAGAGCAATAGAATATTCGCCCCAATGGGATTCCCTTATCTCCGGCGCAGTGATTTTTGCTGTCGTTTTCGGCTGTTTGGCACTTATGGTTATGTTCGATAATGGTACCCAGTATAGCCAAAGACTGCTTGAAGAGGAAAAAGCAACATCGGAGCAAAAGGTGATAGATGCTATTGTGCGCATACGAGAACAGCAGGAAGAAGCGCAGGAAAGAGAAGCCGAAAATCTGCGACTTGCCGAAGAACAAAAACTGTATTTGGAGCAAAGTGCGCGTCTGATTCTGGAATCCATGCAGCGTTTTGCGTTTGGTGATTTGACGGCACGGGTTGAAGAAGACCGCACCGACGATATTGGGCAAATTTTCAAGGGTTTTAATCGTAGTATCGCCTCGGTGGAAAAATTGGTGCAGCAGGTTATTCACAATGTAGAGCGCACCAATACTATTGCCACACACATCAGTTCTGCCTCAAGCCAAATGGCTGCCACCAGCGAGGAGCAGTCGGCACAAATTGTACAAATCGCCTCCACCATAGAAGAAACGGCGCGTTCAGTACGTGAAAATGCCCAACACGCAGTGCGTGTGGATATGCTGACACGGCAAACGGGCGATAATGCGGTTCGCGGTGCGGAAGTCGTTCGTGCGGCGATGAGTAAAATCGAAGAAATTGCTCTGGTTGTCAGCGACGCGGCAAAAGTAGTGGAAACACTCGGCAATTCCAGTGCAGAAATAGGCGAAATCGTGCAAGTTATCGAAGAAATTGCCGACCAGACCAATCTTCTGGCGCTCAATGCCGCCATCGAAGCTGCCCGTGCGGGCGAGCAAGGGCGAGGCTTTGCGGTCGTTGCCGATGAAGTCCGTAAACTCGCCGAGCGCACAGCCCAAGCTACCAAACAAATCAGCCAAACAATTAAGCTCATTCAGAATGATACTGAGCGTGCCGTGAACGGGATGCAGCGCGGCGATGCCGAAGTGCGGCAGGGGCTAACATTGGCGCAGCAGGCAGGCGAAGCGCTTGAAAAAATTGTGGACAGCGCTCAGGAAGTGGCTGTGATGGTCAAAAATTCGGCATCGGTCATGGAAGAACAGTCATCTTCGGTGGAATCTGTTGCCAAAAGTATTGAGCAGATTTCTGCATCGGCAGAAGAAACAACCGTAAATCTTGGTGAAATCGCACGCTCAACGGAGCATTTATTGGGCTTGACTGATGACTTACAAAATTTAGTAAGTCAGTTTGAAGTCGGAAGCGCTAGCGTTACCAAAAGTCTTTCGCGTTAGAATCTCATGCGCATTTGGGCAAATAATAATTGCAAATCATTTGCAAAAGCGAAATTTTCGTTGTAATTTTGCCTCATGCTCACCATGCTTCGTCATACCGATTCTATTACTATGCGCTCTTTTGCACTCGCGCTTGCAGTGCTCTTTTGCACAGTGCGCATGGCTGCTGTATGGCACACTCACGAAGCATTTCACCACCACAACGCGCTCGGGAGCAAGGCTGCCCCAGAAACTTATTCCTTTGCAGGTTTCGATCATAATTCTTCGCCATCCAACCAGACGACGGAGAATGACGATTGCTCATTATGCCATGTATTATCGCAGAGCATAGCGGAAATTGTGCTTGCCGCATTTGTTTTTGCGCTTGCGCTCATACTTGTTTTGCTTGTTCTGTGCGTGCCGTTTTTACCTGTTCGCCGCTTCATTACTTCTCTTTCTGACCGCGCTCCTCCTTGCCTCGCGTAATTCCTCTTCCTTCTAGTCCTCCATTGTGGTGCGAGAAATACTCGCTTCATTTTCCGTGTAAACTCACGTCGATGTGCGTTTTGCATAGTTCTCATTTGACTCGTTCCCAGAGAATATGACCTTTTCACGACATAGCATTGTGCTGTGGATGTGTGTAATATTGGCGCAATGCGGCTTAACTGTTGCTCTGCGCGGGCAAACGCTCATCGGCACTGTCCTTGAAAGCGTTACGAATAAGCCACTTCCCGGTGTACGAATACTGCTTCTCGAAACCAAACGCGGTGTGCTCTCCCGCGCTGACGGTTCGTTTGTGCTACCACTTGCCGGGCGCAGTGAGCACACGCTTCGTGCTTCATTGCTGGGATTTGCACCAAAAGAGGAGCGGATTACCGTTTCTACTACTGACACTCTGCGAATGGTTTTGCGCTTGAAGCAAACCGCAGTACACCTTGCAACTGCTCGCGTCGTTGCTGACCGCATCGCTTCTGATAATCTACCGACACAAAACACTACCACTATTACAACGCAAGAATTGGAGCGCTCTCGCGGGCAGACGCTTGGCGAATCACTCCAGAATATCGCAGGCATTACCCTTTTGCAAACAGGCGCGTCCATTGCAAAGCCTGTCATACGGGGCTTGCACAGCCAGCGCATCGTGGTTGTCAATGCCGGAGTGCAGCAAGAAGGGCAGCAGTGGGGCGCAGAACACGCACCCGAAATTGACCCCTTTGCGGCGCAGCAAATTCAGGTTGTGCGTGGTGCGGCAGGCGTAGAATACGGCGCGGGAGCTATTGGTGGCGTGATTCGCGTCGAGCCTCGACACGTGCCACAGGGCGCATGGTTCGGCGGTGAAGCGCACGCGGCACTTTTTAGTAATAACTCGCAAGGCGCAGTAGCACTTGCGTTAGAAGGTGGCAGTGTGGAACTTGGCGAGAAAAACACCTTGCTAAATGACATTGGGAATGGTTTCGGGTGGCGTGTTCAGGGCAGTGCAAGAAAAGCAGGCGATTCCCGTACGCCGAATTATGTGATTGGGAATACAGGATTTCAAGAACTGAACGGCTCGGTTGCCTTCGGCTACACAGACGAGAAACTCAGCATTGAAGCGTATTACTCGCTTTTTACCACCGAACTTGGCATTTTTCGCGGTGCACATATTGGCAATCTGAATGATTTGCTCCGCGCAATCGAAGCTGAGAAGCCGCTTATTGCCTACGATTGGACGTATTCCATCGCCAACCCGAAACAGCAAATTTCGCATGATTTGTGGTCGGTGAAAGTCAAGTACGATGCGAGTTTTGGGCAATTTGAGATGCAATACGGTTGGCAGCAAAACAACCGTGCGGAGTTTGACAGCCACAACGCCCGTATTCGCGGGGATTCGGCATTGCTTCTCGCTTCCTTAGAACGCCCTGCCATGACACTCCAGCTGACGACGTATTCACTCGACACTAAATTTCGCCAGAAACCCCTTGAAATCTTGTTAGGAGAGACCTCGCAGAAAGCAATGTTGACGGGGGTAATCGGCGCAAGCGGTATGGCACAATGGAATGTGCAATCCGGCAGAACATTTCTCATCCCCAGCTTTGAGGCGCAATCCGGCGGCGTGTATGCGATACAAACACTCGCAACACGAGAAATTATCGCCAATCTGGGGCTTCGTTACGATGCGAAACAAATAGCAGTGCGCGGTTCATCTAGTCGCGACATACCCGACACAACGCAAACGTTTACAGGGCTTTCGGCAGCAGCAGGTGTGGTCTGGTTTCCACAGTTTCTACCAACAACCAATGACCAACGACAAATGACCGATAACTGCCCACTCTCCCTCGCTCTCAACCTCGGTGCAACATGGCGTTCACCACTTGTAAACGAGCAGTTTTCGCTGGGTGTACATCACGGAACGGCGCAATATGAAATCGGCAATGCCACACTTACATCAGAACGCAGTTACAATGCGGATGTGACGCTTGCCTACAAGACCGACGCGGTTCGCATAGAATTGAGTGGTTTTGCAAATATCATCGAAAATTTTATCTACCTCCGCCCTGATGCTCAAAACCCGACCGTTACGATTCGCGGGACGTTCCCGACGTTTTTCTACACCCAAACACTTGCGTTCTTGCGTGGTGTGGATGGCAGTATTGATGCGGCTTTAGTGAGCAATACCTCAGAGAATCTTCGTGCCGGCGGAACATTTTCGCTTGTGCGTGGAGACAATCTGGCAGACCAAGAACCGCTTATTTTTATGCCTGCCGATAGGTTACGTGTTTTTCTGCGGTATGAGCGGGAGGAGTTCTTGGGAATGAAGGATATTTTTCTGGAAGCATCATCAATGCTGGTTCGGCGGCAAGACCGTTTTCCTGCCAATAGTGATTACACCGTTCCACCGGAAGGATATGTTCTGTTCGATGTGAGCGCAGGAAGCACTTTGGAATGGCTTGGCACAAAGTTTTTGTGGAATGTGGCGGTACGAAATGTGATGAATACGGCGTTTCGAGACTATTTGAGCAGATATCGATATTTCACCGACGATGCAGGTAGGAACGTGGTTTTGCGTGTTTCCGTGCCGTTTGGCGACGGGCGGTAATTTTTCTGAAAACTGTCCCCTTTTCTTTTCACCAATACATTTTTTCTATGAACAACTTACTTTTGACCACCAAAGCGACCGCTATTACCAAAGCCGCATTGGTACTTGTTGTTACGGCAACTCTCGGCATGGCAAATGCCTGCCGACCTGTCAACAACCCCACCGACACCGCAGAGGAAGTGCTTCCGAATGTGGTAACGCTGACGCTCACCAGCCCACAAGGCAGTACAACGGCAGTTTGGCGTAGCACGACAGACGTACAGGGCACGGCAAGCCGCATAGATACGCTTGTTCTGGCAGCAGGGCGCACCTACACTGGTGTAATCACGGCAGTCAATGACGCAAAAAGTCCGACTGTGGATTTGACGAAAGAGTATCAGGAAAAAGCCAATGAACATCAGTTTTTCTACACGATAACAGGTGATGCGCAAAGCCGCGTTACGTTCACCGTTACCGATCAAGACGGTAATAACCTTCCGCTCGGCTTGGCGTTTAGCGTCGTTACCACAAGTGGCAGCACAGCGCGTGGAACATTGAATGTGGTTCTAGCACACTATGATGATGTGAAGAAAACGGGAACCAACCGTAGTTCCGAAAGTGACATAGACATCAATTTCCCGGTGGTGATTCGGTAAGCGTCTTGATGATTTGTGGGTGTAGTCCAACGTTGCGTTGTACTACACTTCGTTTTTTTTGCCAACAATACACCTCCAAACCTCACCATGAACACACCACAAACAGCCCTCTCCATCACGGTTTTATGCGGCTTCTTGGGAAGTGGCAAAACCACTATGCTGAATCACCTTCTCAAAAACAGCGCAGGTAAAAAACTTGCCGTCATTGTCAATGAATTTGGCGAAGTGAACATTGATGCGGGCATGGTAACGCACACCACCGAGCAGATGATAGAGCTTTCCAACGGCTGTATTTGCTGTACGCTGCGCGGTGATTTGATTGAAGCAGTGGACGGCATCTTGTGTACACGCGAGGTGGACGGCATCGTGATAGAATCTACGGGCATCGGCGAGCCGCTTCCGATTGCGCAGGCGTTTTATATCCAACCAGAAATGCTTGCATTAAAGCCAGAACTCCCGAATTTACTAGGGCGCGTGAAGGTGGATGCCGTGATTACGGTTGTGGATGCAGCACAATTTTTCGACCTCTATAAGCGTGATGGGCTTTTGCCCGACGACCAGAACCAGCGCGGCTTTGGGCAGCTTTTGGCGGAGCAAATCGAAGGTGCAGATGTAATTGTGATAAATAAAATTGACCTTGTGGATGATGCAACTCTCGACAACCTCGAAGAATTTTTGGCGCTGACCAATCCACGTGCAAAGCTCATTTTCGCCGAACATGGTGACGTACCGCTCGAAGAGGTGATGAATACAGGCTTGTTCAAGATTGCCGTTGCAGAGCAGTCTCCGACGTGGATTTATGAACTCGCCAATGAACATGGCTCGGAGGCTGAAGAATACGGCATTTCTACCTTTGTGTATAAAAACAAACGCCGCTTCGACGAGCAAAAACTCATCAAAGCACTGAAACGTGGCTTCTCACCGAATCTTCTGCGTTCAAAAGGCTGGGTTGCTCTGGAAGGCAGTAATGATGCCTTTCTCTGGAATCAAGCCGGAAAACAGCTTTCATTCAGCCTTTTCGGGCAATGGACTTCGCCAGAGTATATTCAAAGTGAAATCGTTTTTATCGGCACGGAGCTTGATGAAGAGCGCATTATAGCTATGCTGGACGGGGCATTGGTATAAACTCTTTTTAGCAAATCCTTTCTTCTCAATCTTATTTTGTGAAGTTACGCTTGAGTAAATTCCCTTTCACTTGTGAAGGGGTGGCAGTCAAGCACAGCGCAGACTGACGGGGTAGCGTCTCACGAAAAAGAAGGAATACCCCGTCCTCGCTATCGCTTGGACACCCCTCTTTGTCCCAAAAAGGGGAATTTGAAAAGACGCAAGCGTAACTTCAAAAAGTAAAATTGTCTTTGCTACTGCTCCAAAATCCGCCCGCAATGCTTGATACAATCAGGCTTTTTTGCGGGTGGATTTTTTTTTGCATAATCTTTGCAACTTTTTCCCGACCTTGTGCATCTTCCTTTTGTAGTTCCAATTTTGCCTCACGACCGACAACGTCCGCAAGCGCATGACCGAAACGCTTCCACGCACATCCGCACAGACAAGGTACAGACCAATGCTTGAGCAGCCCAATCATACCGACGACGCTGAACGCCAAGCACGATTCTGTGCGCTTGTGGAGCCGCATATTGAGGCAGTTGGGCGCTTTGTTCATGCGCTTACGCGCAACCGTGAGGAAGCACGGGATATTGTTGGCGATGTCCTCCTCATTGCGTTTGAACGTCTGGACGACCTCAAAAGCGAGCAAGCATCAGTGTCGTGGCTCTTTTCGATTGCCCGCAACACGTTCTATCAGCGCAAACGGCGGAGCAAATTTTGGGGCTTTTTTGATGAAAAAGCAGCACACGAAAAACCTTCGGAAGCGCCGCTGCCGGACGTTTCCGCCGATGTTGCCCTTTTGCACAAAGCTCTGTCCCGACTGCCCGAAGCACAGCGCGAAGCCGTTACACTCTTCGAGATAGCAGGACTTTCGCTGGAAGAAATTCTCGCCGTGCAAGGCGGAACGCTCTCCGGCGTGAAATCGCGCGTTACGCGAGGACGCGAGGCACTGAAAAAAATGATGACAGATGAGGTATCGCGAGGCTAACGACCAACGAACAAGCAACCAGCTACCAGCTACCAATGACCAAATTAGACGAATACTTTGACCGCGCCCGCCGCGAAACACCGCCTCTCCAGAAGGATGAAGTGAGCAACATCCTTCGAGAGAAATTATCTGAACGCCCCGACCGTGAGACTGCTCACACTCGCGGGAATGGCGTTTGGTCGCGGAGCATCGGGCGTATTTTTCTCACACTTCCCCCCAAAGGTTGGATTATGATTTCTGCATTGCTCACAAGTACAATTCTTGCCACGGCGTTTTTCTGGCAAGCAACGCCGCAAAGCTCATATAATGGTGCTTCTGCACCACAAACACTTCCCGCCGCACCGCAAGCTGCTGCGCCAACAGGCGTTTCGCAGAAAAAACTTGCCCTAAAACCTCAAACAGAACCGAAGTATGCCGTCAAAACACAAGTATCCAAACCCGAAGCACTCACGACCATAAACACTCAAGCGCTCAAGGATAGTCTTCCTGCGCCGTATGACTTTGTGCCGGTGGATGATGCACCGCAAGTAGATATGAAAGAGTTAACAAAACATATTGTTTACCCACAAGAAGCAGAGAAACTGGGATTGGAGGGCAAAGTAACTGTGCGTGCACTTCTCATGCCCGACAAAAGCATTTCGCCACGCTCGTTTGTGGAGTATTCTGATGGCATGAAGTTTGATTCTGCTGCTCTCAAAGCAGTTTTTGCTGCCGAGTGGATACCCGCAAAGCGTAATGGGAAGGCAGTGCCATGTTGGGTTAGTGTGCCGGTTCATTTTCGCTTACCGGAACGTCTTGGCAAAAAGGTTGTAACAAACGCGCAAATGCTGGCTTTAACTTCAGATGAATTAAAGAAAATTGGCGTAGAGCAAGATGAAAAGGGTATTGTTACTATGCTAGGCTGGAACAAATCACGCGAAAAATTGTATCGTTTGCGAACAAGTATTCATTCCGATATTACACCCAAACTTATGGATGACAGCGTTTTTGCCGAGTATATGCATACCCTCCGCAAACAAGGTAAATACCCTTCTGCAGCTAATTGGCAGATTGCTCAATTTGAAGCAGGGAGACGGGGATTGCAAGATTTAGTAATGGATAGCATAATAAATTCTAATAAATCCGGTATTGCCAGCATCGTTTCCACGAAGCAACCCGCGAAAGTAGTTAATTACGCGGAATTACGCACAGCTGCCCGTCAATTCTCGCTTCCACGTCTTGTTACCGATGGTCATAATTATCGCTATTTTGTGGATATGTCGGATTTACCACACCTTCAGAAGAGTAGAGAGTTGCAAAAGGAGTTTGAAGAGCATCGCCAAAAACTTAGACAAATAAAATTGGATACTCAGCAAACCCTTGATTCTATCAGAAAATTCTTTGCACGTAATAACTCTCTTACTTACAAGGCAATGCAAGCAGCAACGGATACAAGCGAGCGCAAGACATTACTTAAAAAATTGAGTGAAGAAATCCGGGAGGAACAGATTAGGATAAAACAAGAGGAAACACAATTCGAGCAAGAAAAATCCGACGTGAGCAAACTCATCGGCATTCGTATTCCTTGCGCAAAAGCACTTGCCGAAGGTGATGAATACTTGCTTTGGTACGACCCCACGCCCGAATTTATCGCCCTGCTGCCGGAGCGCTACCGCACAGGGTTGGAGCGCGAAGTCGCCGCCGCAAAGAAATACGCAACCAAATGCGAAATCCCCACCGAAGAAGAACGGAAGGCAATTCCGGGCTATTTCGATTCGTGGCGCTCGTGCGACGGGGTGCTGAAAATTGCAAGTATTTTCCCCAATCCTGCCGACGTGAAAGCTACTGTGCGCTTTACGCTTGCCGAAGCCCGCAGTGTTACGATTACCGTCCATAATTTGAACGGCGACCGACTTGCTATCTTGGAACCAACGCCCATGCTGCCTGCGGGCGAACACGAACTGCCGCTGGACTTCACGGGGCGCAACGTGGGCGTGTATTTGCTGGCGCTTTCGACGGATAAGAATGAGACCGCCATTAAGCGCGTGATTATTTCGCGGTAAGTACCGACCTGAACAGTAAGCATCAATCAATCACCGGACTATTTCGCTTGGAATAGTCCGGTATTGTTTCCACGTGTTCCCCGTCGCCGTCCGGTCCGTGCTGTATTTTCTTTGTCAGCAAATACATAAAAAGAACAAAGAGCAGCGCATAAACCAGCGTAAAAAGTATCAATGAAAAAAGAATTTGCTCCGCCTTCACGGACTTGGAAAGCGCATCACTTGTGCGCAGCAGCCCATAGACCACCCACGGCTGCCGACCCATTTCCGCCGCAAACCACCCGAACTGATTCGCCAACTGCGGCACAATGACGGCAAAAGAATACGTCAGCATGAGCCACGAATACGCGAAGAGTTTGCCGCGCCACCAGAGGAATACCGAAAGAAGCGTCAAGCCAATCATAAACATTCCGCTCGCCACCATGAGGTGATAAAACTGAAAAACAGCGTTCACTTGCGACGGGCGGTCACGTTTGGGAAAAGCATTCAAGCCTTTGACAGGCGTGGTAAAATCTTGATGCAGAAGAAAAGTCAGCCCCTTCGGAATGTACAAGCCGCTTACTTTCTCCGTACTTTCGCTCACGTACCCCACGAGGTACATATCGGCAACCGCCGAACTATCGTAATGTCCCTCGAATGCCGCCAGTTTCGCAGGCTGATTCACCGCCACGCCGTCTGCCGAGCGGTGTCCCGTGAAAAGCTGCGTCAAGCCTGAAATCGTCGCAATGACAAGCGCAATTTTGAACGCTTTTTGCGATAATTCCACGTGCCGACGCTTCAAAATGTAGTACGCATGAACACTCAGCACCAAAAATGAACCTGCTAAAAAAGCCCCCACAATCACGTGCGAAAGCCTATCGACCGACGACGGATTAAAGACCATTGCCCAAAAGTCCGTTATTTCTGCTCGTGCTTTCATGCCCTCGCCCACGATATGAAACCCCGCCGGAGTCTGCTGCCATGAATTCGCAACGACAATCCAAATTGCCGAAAACATTGAACCAAGCGCAACCATCACGGTTGAGAAAAAATGTACTTTCGGGCTGACACGATTCCAACCAAACAGCAAGACTCCCAGAAAACCCGATTCCAGCGCAAAAGCAAAGATACCTTCTGCCGCCAACGCCGAACCGAAAATATCCCCCACGTAGCGCGAATACATTGCCCAGTTCGTGCCGAACTCAAATTCCATCACAATCCCCGTCGCTACGCCGATACCGAAAATGAGCGCGAAAATTTTTATCCAAAAGCGCGTCATCTGTTCGTATATTTTGTTGCCCGTTCGCAAATACAAGCCTTCCATTGCCACCAAGACCACGCCCAGTCCAATGCTGAGAGGCGGGTAAATGTAGTGGAAACTAATGGTAAAAGCGAATTGCACACGGGCGAGAATCTCTGCATCCATAGCGGTTTGGGGCGATGTTGGGAAAGTAATGCTGGTAGATTTATACAATTTTCTCAGGTAATCTACGCAATTTGTTCCTTGATTTCAAGCAACGATTTCGCAAGTTGCAGTTCACCACAGTCACATCCTCTTGTGCTTCGATGTTGCCACATCAAGCATGGAAACAAGCACCATCAATCTTATGAGTAAACCTACGTCGCTTTTCGACCGCATTCTAAGCGCCCTTTTTACGCGCCCTGCAAATGATTCTTCTCCTGCCGCTGCCAAAGGTTACCGTGAGCGCTTTGTGGCACTGCGCAATCTACCTCGCTTTTTCGGCTTAATTTGGCAGGTCAGTCCGCCAATGATGCTCGCAACCTCGCTTTTGCGCATTCTTCGGGCTTCCGTGCCGGTGCTGGCGCTCTTTGTCGCAAAATTGATTGTGGATGAAGTCGTAATGCTCACGCGCTCGCCAAATCAAAGCACCGATTATCTCTGGCAATTAGTTGCGGTGGAATTTGGTATTGCCGTAGCCTCCGACATACTCAATCGTGGTATCGCGCTTTTGGACAGTCTTTTGGGCGATTTATTCACCAACGCCACGTCCGTTCAGCTCATGCACCACGCCGCCACACTGGATTTGGAGATGTTCGAGGATTCCAATTTTTATGACAAGCTCGAAAAAGCGCGTCGGCAGACGACTTCGCGCATTTCGCTGATGACCCAAAGCCTCGCGCAGGCGCAGGATGCTGTTTCGATGCTGGTGCTGGCGGGCGGCTTGGTGGTGTTTTCGCCGTGGCTCTTGGCGTTGCTGCTGCTCACTGTCATTCCGGCGTTTATTGCCGAAACGCGCTTTAATCAAAAGAGCTATTCGCTGATGAACTCGTGGACTCCCAAACGCCGCGAACTCGACTATCTGCGCTATATCGGCGCAAGTGACGAAACCGCCAAAGAAATCAAAATTTTCGGGCTTGCAGGCTATCTCGCCGACCGCTACAAGACCATTGCAGACAGCTACTATGCGGAAAACCGTGCGCTTGTGGTCCGGCGCGCCTTCTGGGGTGGTGTTCTGGCAATGCTCGGCACGGCGGGCTATTATGCGGCATATCTCTTCATCATTGCCCAAACGCTGCTCGGCAAGCTCTCTCTGGGCGATATGACGTTCCTTGCAGGTTCGTTTCGGAGTATGCGCGGCACGTTGGAAGGCGTACTGGGGCGCTTTGCCAGTATTGCCGAAGGCGCACTGTATTTGCAAGATTTATTCGATTTTTTTGCTCTTGAGCCACGCATTGCGCCTCATCTGCTCGAAGGTGATGCGCCGCTTGCGCTCTTGCCGCGCCCCATTCGGCAAGGATTTGTCTTTGAGAATGTCGGCTTTAAGTATGTGAACGCCGAGCGGTGGGCGCTCCGCAACGTTTCCTTCACGCTCCGGGCGGGCGAAAAACTGGCACTCGTCGGCGAAAACGGTGCGGGAAAAACCACGCTCGTCAAACTTCTAGCGCGGCTTTACGACCCCACCGAAGGGCGAATTTTGCTGGACGGGCGCGACCTGCGGGAATACGACGTAAACGAATTGCGCTCCGAAATCGGGGTGATTTTTCAAGATTTCATTCGCTATCAAATGCAAGCAGTGGTCAATATCGCCGTAGGGCGCATAGACGAACGCGAGAACCGACCGCGTATTGACAACGCCGCCGCACAAAGCCTTGCCGACAGCGTGATTAAGCGCTTGCCCGAAGGCTACGACCAGATGGTCGGGCGGTATTTCCAAAAGGGCGTGGATTTGTCGGGTGGGGAATGGCAGAAATTGGGCTTGGCACGTGCGTATATGCGGGATGCGCAGGTGCTTATTCTGGACGAACCCACAGCAGCGCTTGATGCCCGCGCTGAACATGAAGTATTTGAGCGCTTCACCGAACTGACCGCCGGAAAAACTGCTGTGCTTATTTCGCACCGTTTCTCAACCGTTCGCATGGCTGATAGAATCTTGGTACTGGAAGGTGGCACTCCCGTCGAAATCGGTTCCCACGAGGAATTGCTGCAAGCCGAAGGGCGTTATGCAGAGCTTTTCCGATTACAGCAAAAAGGCTATATGTAGGAAAGAACGGTCGCACGCCGTGAACAAATGATATTTCCGCACACAAATTCGCAATTCTTGATTAAATTTGCCGTTGGCGCTGAACACACATCGTTCTTCAGCCAACGGCAATTTGTTTGTAAGGATGCTTGCATGAGAAAAATACGCGTTACACGCTCCATTATTCCGAACCTTTTTACGCTAATGAACCTTTTCGGGGGCTTCATGGCGATTACGCGCATTGCATCGGGCGATCTCATGGCGGCGGCGGGATTTATTGTGCTGGCGGGGATATTTGATGTTTTAGATGGTGCAGTTGCTCGTCTTACCAAGTCCACCAGTGACTTTGGCGGTGAACTGGATTCGCTGTGCGATGCGGTTTCGTTTGGCGTTGCTCCGGCGTTTATGGTCTATAAAGCGTATTTTCAGATGCAGGGCGATTTTGGTGCAGTCATTGCTTCGCTTCCGGCGCTTGCCGGTGTGCTGCGTTTGGCGCGGTATAACGTCCAATCCGCAGGAAGCTCCGATAAACGCTACTTTCGTGGGATGCCCATTCCGGCGGGCGCACTGACGCTGCTTTCCTATACGCTCTTTTATCACACCGGCTCGGAAAGCCATTTGATTCCCGACGAGTGGAAGCCGCTTGCTATCACGCTTGTAACGCTTGCCGTGGCAGGCATTATGGTCAGCACGGTCAAGTACGATGCCGTTCCTACGCCGTCAGCAAGAGTTATTCGTGAGCGCCCTTGGGTGATGAGCTACTTTTTTCTTGGCGTTGTGATAACCATTATCTCCAAAGGCGCATGGCTCTTCCCGTTCATGCTTTCGTACATTGTTATCGGGCTTGTGCGGAGCAGCATCAATTTTTTCAAGACCTATAACGACATCGAAGAAGATACTATTGAGGAAGATGAAGCTGATCCGTTTGAGGTGTGAAAGCCTTTTTGCCTTGTGAGACGTAGCTAGAGATTTTTGCGTTTACCTGAAGAAAGTCGCATATTTGTGTTTGAGATATACAGCCTTAGACCTCATCTTTATAGGTTTTTCGATATGTTACAAACAGTTCAAGGCGTTCTGAATCCTGACGGTAATATTCTTCTGCTTGAGGAAGTTATTATTTCGCATCCGGTGAGAGTATTGGTAACGGTGCTGGGCGACGAACCAAGCCTTGCCATGATGAGTGAGCACTCGCTGGCTCAGGATTGGCTTAACGACGAAGAGGAGGAAGCATGGCTCCATCTTCAAGTGGCGCAATAGTGCTTGTGCAGTTTCCCTTTTCCAATCTTGCACAATCGAAATTACGCCCTGCATTGGTCGTGGCAGCATCTCACGTAAACGATTGGATTTTGTGCCAAATTACAAGCAATCCTTACGCTGACTCGTTAGCAATCGAAATTTTGAAGTCTGATTTTGCGATTGGATCTTTACATCGCACAAGCTATGCTCGCCCCGACAAACTGTTTACCGCGAGCGAGCAAATTTTCACCGCAGAAGTCGGCAAACTATCAAAAACCAAATTTCTATCCATTGCTAATGCCGTTAAGCGTATTATTGATGATGGGATTGTTCTATACCGATAGAATGGCTCCATACACAAGTACATTTCAAGCAATCAACTCCCAATAACTAAAGCTCACACAATCCCAATGACCAACTACCGCGCCGCTATTCGTATCCAACTCCGCAAGCAAATCCTTGATGTGCAGGGCAAGACCGTTGAACATGCTCTACATTCGCTGGCTTTCCAGAATATCAGCGATGTTCATATCGGCAAATATGTCGAACTGACCGTCGCCGCAGCAAGCAAAGACGCAGCGTTGGAGCAAGTCAAAGAAGCCTGCTCTAAACTCATCGCCAATCCGATTATGGAAGATTTCCATATAGACCTCACAGAAGCATGACCTCGCGCCCGCCTCAGCAAGCCGATGACTCCGCAGAAAAACGTCGTTTCCTAAAGCAATTACTCTTGGGAGCGGGTGCTGCATACCTTTTTGCACCGTTCTATGCGGTCTGGCGTTATCTCGTGTCGCCCTCCGAGAAGCGTATTCCCATAGCACCGCTTACGCTCAATAGTGGCGATGTGGAAAGCGAGCGCCTCACGTTCCTGCGCTTTGGTGACAAAAATGTACTCGTTCGCCGCGATACAGATGCCGTGCGGGCGTTCAATCTACGCTGTACTCATGCGGGTTGCACGGTTGAGTGGCAAAACGCAGCACAAAAGTTTGTATGCCATTGCCACGGGGCAGAGTTCCATGCCGACGGTACTGTCGCCAAACTCCCAGCCACAGAGCCACTCGAAGAACTCACCGTGCGCCGCGAACAAGGAAGAATGATACTTTTCGACGAAGCAAAACAGCGATAAGCAACACAACGATAAGCAACACAAAGACACCAGTCTATCATGGCAAAACTTACTTCTCTTTCGGATTTACAAGCGCTTTTGCCCGATGATTTTGCAGCGCAAACAGATGACAAACCCGCACTCAAGCAGGGCTACGACGGCAAAGCGCAGCGTTTACGCATCACCACCGAAAAACGTGCGAACAAGACCGTTACGCTTGTGCGCGGCTTCCAGTCAAATCCAGACGAACTGGACGTGCTCGTGGGAACGCTGAAAAAACAGTGTGGCACAGGCGGGCGCGTACTGGACAATGAAATCGAATTGCAAGGTGATCATCGTGCGAAAGCTGCTGCTTTTCTTGCCAAACAGGGTTTTGCTGTCCAATAGCCTCTTTACCTTCGTTCTCTTACCATGATTATTCTTCCCGATTCCGACGATGCGCTCTTGAAGGAGTGCGAAATTCAAACCTTTCGCTCCGGCGGCAAGGGCGGGCAAAACGTCAATAAAGTGGAGACCGGCGTTCGGCTTATTCACCATCCGAGCGGTCTTGTAGCACACTCCACCGTCGAGCGCAGCCAATACCTGAACAAAAAGCGCTGCCTGAAAAAACTCCGCCTGCGAGCTGCTGCGCTGAACTACCGTGCTCCGGAGCGCATTGCCACAAAAGTTTCCGGAGCCGTTCGGCGCGAAAATCACAAACGCAAACGTCTTCAGTCATCGAAAAAATCCCTCCGCAAGCCGCCTTCTTGGTCGGACGACTAATCTTGGAATTTTTCTCGAAAAATGGGCGATGCGAAACCCTTGAAGTCAAGACCTGTTCCGCATTCGGTCAGAACAAAAAGGGCTTGCAGATCTTATCTGCAAGCCCTTTGCTTTATCAACCATTTTTGCCAATACGTTTACGTTACCGTGCGATCATCATTCGCACACTGGCACGAATGTTCTCACCTACAATCCGCACCAGATACACACCGACGGGAAGGTTGTTTGCATCCAGTTGAAGCGTTGTGTTAGCAGCAGTTACATCGGTCGTGAATACCTCTTCACCACGCATATTCACGACGGACAAACGCGCAGCACCACTAAAGGACGGAATTTGGATAAATGCTGCATCCGAAGCCGGATTCGGCGCTACGCCAAGCGTCTGCACGAGAGACACGCCACTGGAAACACTTGTGAGCACCGCGCTCACAGGCTTTTGGAGAATAACGGATTTTTCAATGGCGGCAGGCTGCTCGGCGAGAACCTTCGCTGTGGCGCTTTCGTAGCCCGGTTTATCCACGATGAGTGTGTACAAGCCATGTTCTACCATGCCCGCATCAAAACGTCCCTGCTTGTCGGTAACGGTTTGGGAGACAACACTGCCTTCTTTATCAGTCAGATAAACCGATGCACCCAAAACGCTTGTCGCATTGAAACCCGCTTCGCTGCTCACCGAGCCGGAAACTGTTGCCACAACTGCCGTTGCTGTTGAGCGGCGCGATGCGAGTGCAATAGTGATGCGCTCCGTGGTTGTTGCTCCAATGTTCAACCGTGCTGCTTCGCGCCAGCGTGTGGTGGCGGTCGTCCCGGCGACATAATAACCGGAAGCAAAGTCTCGCTCGTTGTTTGGGAAGGCTTGTAGCACATACTCGCCGGGCGTAAGATTGCGCAGTGTAAAATTGCCCGCGCTATCCACGTTTTCCGTACGAACTTCCAGCGAGGCATATTGAGGAGTGTTGGCGGTAGTGGCGGTCATAAACGCAGTAATGCGTCCCGGAATAGCGGCACCGCTTGTGCTCTGTACTTTACCTGTGAGGACGTTATTGAATGTCGGGCGCTCTTGGAGTGCAAAGTTAATGTCGGTCAAATCGCCTGTAAGCCTGAAACGACGGGCTTCGGTGAGATTAAGTGTGTTATCGTAATACATCGGAAGCAGTTGCGGCGGGCGCACGGTTGCTGTTGTGGGGCGCGGCTCATCGGGTAGCGCACGAATCGTGAAGATATAGCGATTATCCAATTGCGTCAGGCGATAATTGCCCTGCGCATCGGTACGAGCCGTGCGGCGAATGATACCGCCATTGACTAAAGCAGGGTCGGCATCACCGACTGCTTCAACCATCCCCGCCACAGCAGCACCATCGGTGCGGCGCGTTACCCGTCCGCTTACGGCAAAGAACCGCGCTGCCGGACGGCGTTGGACAACGACTGAGCGCGTAAGCGTGTCGCCGCAGCGCACAGTAATTTGCACTGCACGGTCAGGCGTGGAAGCAGTCGCAATCGTACTTGTGGCTGTGCCCGCGAACCATACGTCGTTGAAATCAGAACCGGAAAAACTCAAAATATACGCTCCTGCACCGACGGGCATAGAATACACGCCGTTGCGAATGGTGGCGGTATAGTAAAATACTGAACCACCGAGCGAAGCAGCCGTAACATTGGTTACAAGCGCTCGTGCAGTGCCGCTCGCCACCACAGATCCGTCGGTATAGCGTACGGTGCCTTGTAGAATACCGCAAAGTGCCGCTCGGGCATTTCCTGAAAAGCGCTGGCGGGCTTCTGCGGGGCGAGATGTGCCGTTTGGCAATCGCGCAATAATTTCAAACGTGAACTGACCCGCAATCGTCGGAGTCCACCGAATATCGCCCGTGAGAGAATCAATCTGAGTGCCCGTGGGCGCTGTGCCAAGCGAATACGTAATCGTCGCCGTTGTAGGGCGTGACGTCTCAGCGCGGGCGCGGTAAACAAACTCGCGTCCGACATCCACAAAGACTGAACCCGGTTCTGTGGTAAAGCGCAGGGTTATTGGGGCAAGAGCAACATTCACCTGATATGTCTGCGTGGTGCTGAGTGTCGGATTGTCCTTGAGTGCTGCACGTATGCTTATCGTGAGCAGTCCGCTGGTCGTAACTGCCCAGCGCACCGTTCCGCGCGTTGCGTCTATTGTCATGCCCTGTGGAGGATTGATGAGGCTAAAAGTAAAGGCTGAAGGGGCAAGCGTGGGAATGGGATTCGGAATATTGTCCGGGCGGGCAATAGTAGCCGCGAGCGAATTCAAATTGCCATAAACCACGACTGGCTGGTAAACGTAGCTTTGCCCCACAGTGGCGGCACGAGGCGGTTGCGAAGTGAAGAGCATTTGTGGTGTGGAGACACGGATACGAAAATCCTGCGTCACTGTTTGCGTGGTGGAACCGCCGACCACACTTGCTCGTAGCAAAATGCGAACGGTTGCCGTTGTGGGAAGGCTCACAGGCTGCCAGCGTACAACGCCGGAATTAGCGTCAACCGTCATGCCGCTCGGTGCTTCCACAAGTGAATAAAGCATCGGGACACGTTGCGTAATGGGCACAACTGTTACCTCGTTCGGACGGGAGCCGGTTTGGATATTTACCCCTTGCAAGACAGCAATAGCGTTATAGATGTACCCTTGCCCTACAAATGTCTCGGTTGGAGGATTGGTAAGAAAGACAGGGCGTGGTTCTGTCACGCGGATTTCTACATTTTGCGTAGCGCTTGCTGTGGAAACAGTTGTGGAAGCAGCACGAATACTGAACTGAACAGTTCCGGAAGCACTTGGAGTCCAGCGCATTGTTCCGCGGGTGGCATCAATCGTCATCCCTTGTGGAGCGCCGACGAGGGTGTATTGAATTGCCCCTGTTTGTGTACGTGGCGGTGTTGCTAAAACGGGGTCAACGCCGTAAAATGCAAATGCTTGATAGATGTAGGGAGCGCCGACCGATGCCGTGCGTGGTGCTTCTCCCACAAAGCGGACAGTAGATTGAGCCGCACTTTCGGGAATAACGGTAATGTTGAACGTTTGTGTTACATTCTGATTTGCATTGGTCGCCATAGCAGCGCGAATAGAAACTCGCACCGTTGTTGGGCTGGGAGCCACAGAAGCCGTTGTCGTCCAGACTAGAAAACCGCTGATAGAATCAAGCGTCATACCGCGTGGAGCGCTTGTGAGCCTGTATCGAATAGCTGCGGTGCTATCGCGCCCGAGCGCTCGGGATTGGTAGCGATATTCACGATTCACAATCGCAATCGCGGGAGGATTAGAAATAAACCGAATAATCGGTACGATGGGTTTTGTGGGCGTATTCTGCGCTAGGGCACTGCCGTAAGCGCACACGCCGAGAAAAAACAAAAGGAGAGTACGAAAGGTTCGCATAGCGAAAGTCCTTGTAATTGAAATGATAAAAGCCCTGCTATTTGCTGAGATATGAATATAAAGGCGTTTCTTGCGAGACGCTTTAGGGAAGAACAGTGCAGCGACGCAAGAGTTACAATATATTCAATTGATGAGCCAAATTTTTCGGACAGCAGGGCTTTTTCCATCACTATCACACTTTAGGGCTTCGCGTCATATGTCAATTGTCCCTTGCAAATACGAAACACCATGACCGCCTAAGAACACACGGTCGCCCTTCAGTTCGCAAAAAAGTTGCCCGCCACGCTTAGAGACTTGCTGTGCAATCAAGACGGTTTTGTTCAATTTCTCTGCCCAATACGGCACAAGCGTACAGTGCGCCGAACCGGTAACCGGATCTTCAAAAATACCGGCATAAACAGCAAAATACCGCGAGACAAAATCGACAATATCGCATTGTACGTTTGCCTGTTCCCCCGGTGAGAGGCTGTTTGGTACGGCAGCCGTCGCAATGATACCATGCTTAGCAAAAAATGCTTTATCGCCGCCAAAATCAGGCGCGAGGTTGAGAACATCACGCGGTGATTCCAAAATGACCATATAGTTCATAGCGCTTCGGTATGTGGCTTGTGGTGTAACGCCGAGCGCCGCAATAATTGCCTGCGGCGTTTCGACCTGCTCCACCAAGCGTTTCGGGAAATCCAGCGTGAAAAGGTCTTTGCCGTCGCGTGTACCTTTGCTCACGCGAAGTTCGCCGCTTTTGCTGTGAAACCGCACAACGTCTTGTGTGTAGCCTAAATGCTTGTAGAGCACAAATGCGCTGGCAAGCGTTGCGTGTCCGCAGAGCGGAACTTCAATTTCCGGTGTGAACCAGCGCAAATCGTAGCTGGTGTCGTCTTTGCGCACAAAAAATGCTGTTTCGGCGAGATTATTCTCGGCGGCGATATTGAGAAGTATATCGTCCGAAAGCCATGCTTCGAGCGGTACGACCGCAGCAGGATTGCCGCGAAAAACTGTACTTGCAAAAGCGTCAATTTGATAAATGGGGAGTTTCATCGGAATTCAGAAAAAGTAAAAAATTCAGGGCAATGTACAAAAGACGTTGAGATGAGCGCTATATCTCAAGGACAAAACTACGTGATTCTGTACAATCATCACAGATACAGCAAAAATATTTTTTGCAAGTACAGTTTTTCGTTTTAACACGGAACGACTGTTTGCCTTGTTTTAATGTTCCGAAATTCCTATCTTGTGGCGCGTTATTTCAAGTCTCTTGCACCTGTTTTATCCATTTTTGCCACGACAGAAACACAATGGAATATACCGATACTTCATCAGTTCAACTTCAACCAAGCCGCAGCGAGCAACTTGCACTGGTAGAGATTGCCTCGTCGCTCGAGACATTTTTGCGTCCCGACCAAGTTCTGACGCGCCCCATAGAACGTATCGCTTACGCTCATGATGCAAGTTGCTATCGCCTTGTGCCGCAAGCAATTGTGCGCCCGGACTCGCTCGACGACGTGCGTCGTCTCATGGCGTGGAGCAACGACACCCGTATTCCGCTTACATTCCGCGCTGCGGGCACAAGTCTTTCGGGGCAAGCAGTTACAAGTGGTGTAATTGTGGACATTACTCGCGGTGCGTGGGATGCTATCGCCATTTCGCACGAAGGTTCTGTTGTGCGGGTGGGTCCGGGAATGGTTGGCTCCAAAGTAAATGATTACCTGCGTAAATATGGCAAGAAAATTGGTCCCGATCCCGCTTCTCTGGCTGCCTGCATGGTGGGTGGTATTGTGGCAAATAACGCAAGCGGTATGTGCTGCGGCGTAACGCAAAACACCTATCACACGCTTGAGTCATTGACCTTTATGCTTCCAAACGGCGTGGTTATTGATTCCTCACTGCCCAATGCAAACGATATTCTGGTGCGTACTTCGCTTGAAATAGCCGAAGGACTCATGGCGCTCAAAGCAGAAATAGAAGCAAATACGGCACTTGTGGAAAAGATTCGCCGCAAATACAAGATTAAAAATACCGTTGGCTACGGCATCAACGCTTTTCTTGATTATTCCACGCCAGTTGAGATTTTGCGGCATCTGATGGTCGGCTCAGAAGGTACGCTTGGTTTTATTGCTGAGGCGGGCTTTTACACTGTGCCGGATTTGCCGAGGAAATCAACGGCATTGCTCTTTTTTAGCACAGTTGCTGAGGCGTGTTCCTCCATTGTCGCGTTGCGTGATTCCGGCGCGGCGGCACTTGAACTCATGGACTATGCCTCGCTTGCTGCTATGCGCGACCAGTACGGTGCTCCGAAGGACATTATTGACGCACTCCCCCCGACTGCAGCTTGCTTGCTCGTGGAGTATCAAGCCGCCGACAAAGAAGTTCTCCAAGCCTTGCGCGAAGCGGGCGAGGTGCTGCTGACCTCGTTACCGCTTGTAGCGACACAGCCGTTTACCGAAGATGCAAAGCAACAGGCGATTTTCTGGAAGCTGCGCAAGGGTGTGATTCCTGTGGTCAGTGCCAAACGCCGCCCCGGAACGACGGTTATCAACGAAGATATTGCCTTTCCCATTGAATTTCTCGCCGATGGCGTAACGGCACTGCAAGAACTTTTCGTTAAGCACGGCTATCCTGACGGTGTGGTTTTTGGTCATGCGAAGGACGGCAATCTTCATTTTACGCTTGCGCAGGCTTTCGACACCGATGCCGACGTTGCTCAATTTGAAGGACTGTTGGATGATATTGCGCATTTGGTCGTTGGGCGCTTTGACGGTTCGCTCAAGGCAGAACACGGCACGGGGCGCAATATGGCTCCTTACGTTGAAATGGAGTGGGGTGCTGAAGCCTACTCCATTATGCGACGCTTGAAAGCGCTTATTGACCCGAACAATATCTTGAATCCGGGTGTAATTATGAACGATAATCCAAAAGCACACGTTGAGAACTTGAAGCCGATTCCCGTGGTCGAAAAAGAAGTAGATAGCTGCATCGAATGTGGTTGGTGCGAGAATAAATGTCCCTCGCAAGGACTGACGCTCACTCCACGCCAAAGAATAGTCGTGCGACGCGAAATCACCCGCGTTAAAAATGCCGCGAAAGACGGCAAAGTCTTGAGCGACGCACCATTTAGCGCATGGCAGCTGGAGCGGGATTATGATTATTACGGCTTGGAAACGTGTGCCACTGATGGGATGTGCGCCACAATTTGCCCTGTCCATATTAACACCGGTGATTTAGTGAAATTGCTCCGAAGTGAGCAACATTCCGGCTTTGCGCAAGACAACGCTCGGACTATTTCGCGGCATTTCCACGCAGCGGAAAGCATTGCGAAATTAGGAGTGCAAGCCGGCAGAGCGCTTGAAAGTATCGGTGCTGAGGGTGTGGTGAATTTTGTGAGTGATGTTGTGGGTAAGATACTGGAGACGCGGCTTCCGGGCTGGAATGATAATATCGGTACACCCATTCGTCTGCCCCACACGTCGAATGAAAATGCTGATGCTATCTACTTTCCCGCCTGCGTGACCCGTCTGATGGGCGGCGGAGAGAACCCGCATGATATGAATCAAGTAGAAATGTTGCTGCGCGTGGCAGAGCGGGCTGGCGTTGCACTTTGGATACCCGAAAAAAGTACGAATTATTGCTGCG
>Ga0075163_10001425_pt1 | contig 32237 bp, 25 predicted proteins | sample JI1023141ADNA_FD_71478 | JGI IMG/M metagenome (GOLD analysis project Ga0075163, IMG submission 71478) | Wastewater effluent complex algal communities from Wisconsin, to seasonally profile nutrient transformation and Carbon sequestration -... | ecosystem: Engineered > WWTP > Effluent > Algae...
AATCAATGTTGATATTAAATTGATCTTCTTGGAATTTAGAGATCCCTGAAATAGGCGTTAATCCTGTGCTAGTAGTAGCAGTAGGAATAACAAATTGACCATTAGGGAACCTTGCTTGTAGTAAAGAGACTGCTATAGGACTGATTATGCTGGCAGGTAGACCAAACGCTGCTGACAAGCCCGTAGCAGTACGGTTATTGTCTTTTAGCCCTACTGGAATAGTGGGGAAAGATAGGCTATTACTTAAAGATGCACCATTGCGCTCACGAGTCCCTTGATAAGAGCCAAAGAAAAATACTTTATCTCGAACTATTGGCCCACCTAAAGTAAAACCAAATTGGTTTTTAGTAAGTACTGGTTTGGGTTGACCTGCGGCATTAAGGAAAAAGTCATTAGAGTTTAATGAGCGATTACGTAAAAACTCATAGGCATTACCATGAAAATTATTTGTTCCTGATTTAGTTACTGCTTCAACATTACCACCAGCATTACGACCGTTTGATGCGTCATATAAACTAGTTTGAACAATAAATTCTTGGATTGTATCAGTAGCAGGAACAGCAATATTTGGAGTTGAGTTTGTACCAATTGAGTTAGCATCTACGCCATTAATACGAACACTATTACTAGTAGTACGTTGGCCATTTACAGAGATAATGGAATCACCACGTCCAAGGTCTGTATTATTAGAAAGATTGGCTGATGTACCGGCTGATAGGGTAAGAAGTTGTTGAAAATTACGTGTTGGTAAAGGTAATTGGCGCAGGGTTCGTTCGTCTATATTACGGCCTAATTGAGTTGATTCTGATTGTACTAAAGCAGGAGTAGCAGTAACTGTAATAACTTCTGATACTGTGGCTGGCTCTAAAGCAAGTTTAAGTGAAGTTACTTGAGTGATGTTTACCTGTACATCTTGTAAAATCACACCTTTAAAGCCTTCAACATTTATAGTAACTGTATACTTGCCAGCAGGTAATAATCTAGCTGTAAAAATTCCTGATTCATTAGCTGTAAGCTCTCGCTCTGTTGCGGTATCTTGGCTTTTTACTATTATGCTAACTCCAGCTAAAGCCGCACCAGTTTGGTCAGAGATTACCCCACTAATATCCCCTGTTGTGCCTTGAGCATAAGCACTAGGAGTAAATATAATAAATTGCATTGGTACTAACAAAGACACTAGAAAAAATATTGCTATAACTCTATATTTATACATTTTCCTCTCTCCTGAGTGAATAACTTGTCTATAAAAACGAACGAACGTTTTTTATAAAATTTAAAAATAAAAATTAACTATTAGGAAAGTTTTTTTCTAAAGCAGTAGGGGACAAAAGTCCGCGACAAAAAAGTTCGCTTATTTTTAGTACTGCTTCATCATCATTAATGCCTAAGTGATGGTTACCAGCAAAAAGTTTTTCAATTAGAAAATAATTTAGTAGTTGTAAATAAGCTACAGTAAAACCTAAAGCTGGGTCAACACCTTCATTAAGTACATTTTGTTTTTTTAGTAAATAAAAATGTTGGTCAAATCTTTGACCAAATCTTTTGGATAAACCTTCAAAAAATTTACGGCAATGTTGGTTGTCAAATTCTAGCACATCAATATACATCAACAACCAAAACTCATAGTGATTTTCTACTAACTCTTGTAACAATTTACCAAGCTTTACAAAGTTTTCAGGTAGTAATGGTTCTTCTATTTGAGCAAACACATTATCAAAACGATCAGTAATTATTTCTTCATAGTTACTAATCAATGACTCTAGAATATCTTCTTTTGTTTTATAGTAATTATAAAGATTTCCTAGAGATACACCTGCTTGTGCTGCAATTTGGCGTATAGATGTACCATGAAAACCATGCTTGATAAATAACAACTTTGCTGCTGTCTCAATATGATCTTTTTTTTCTGCTACTATTTCTTGACTAAGTTTTGGCATAAATAAAAACGAACGAATGTATTTTATTATTAAAAATTTACCTAGTCAAGAAAAAAAAGTAGGAAAATTCCATATTACTTATCTTCTATAATTTTGACTTTGGTTTTGTTCAAAGTTTGTGACATAACCTTTCCTAGCATTTGTTGAAAAGGTATAGAGGCTGTTAAGTAATTATTAAGCATCAGCTTAGTTGCTTTTGAATATGTTTCTGTCTGTACTAACTCAATAATGATTTTTGACCAAGCTTCTAAATAAGCATCTTGTGCTACTTGCCAAGCTTTTAAAGGATCTTGGTTGATAGTTTTATTCATTAAGACACCAAAATAAAGAAAATAAAATGAACGTCCGTTCTTTATAGCAAAAAGTCTTTAGTTGGTCAATAAAAAAACTTAATGAAAATTTATTTAGTATGAGAAAATTTTTCTAGTGAAGTAGGGCGAAAGATTGCTCGGCTAAAAATTTCACTTAGCTTAATAATTGCTTCTTCGTCGCTTATACCTAAGTGATTATTTCCACCAAATAGTTTTTCAATTAAAAAATAGTTTAAGAACTGTAAATAAGCGACTGTAAAGCCTATTGCAGGATCTACACTAACATTTATATCTTTGTTATCTTTTAATTTTTTAAAATGGCTATGAAAGCGTTTATTAAGTTTTTCTGTAAGGTTTTCAAACATTTTACGACAGTGGCGATTTTCAAACTCAAGTACGTCAATATACATTAGTAACCAAAACTCATAATGTTCTTCTACTAAAACTTGAACTTTTTTACCAAAATTTATTAAATTATCTGGTAGCAAAGGTTCTTCTATATCGTCAAATATTTCTTTTAGCTTAGTATTTATAATTAGCTCATATTTATTAATAATGGATTCTAGAATATCTTCTTTTGTTTTATAGTAGTTATAAAGGTTACCTAAAGAAACATCTGCTTGGCCAGCAATTAGACGCATAGAAGTGCCATGAAACCCATGTTTAATAAAAAGTTTTTTAGCTGCTTCTTCAATATGTTCTTTATTTCCTTCAATTGTTTCTTGTGTTAGTTTTGGCATAATTTTATTTGTTACTTTAATTTAGATATAGAAATTTTCTATTTAAGGCACTTATATTACTTTAATTTTTCTAAAATACCAAAAATGCTTAACAAGCTTTGCCATTAGAAGAGTTTATGATATTTTTGCTAACTGTATTTTATGGGTTGCGTAGTTGCTGGTAGCAACGGACCGCCCGAAAGCGGTTGCTGTTCTCGTTCAATTCGAGATTTAACCTGGGGGAAATAACAAAGGGGTTCGATTCCTCTCGCAGCCCATCTTTGAAGTGTTAATCTAGCTAACTATCCTACTTAACATGTTTACCTAGTTCATGTGCTAGGTCTTTATCTGTCTTTTGTAATATCTCGTATTGCTGTTTAACCTTAGCCTTGTCTTTTAATTTTACATAAATTAAACCTAATTGATATTGAGCTACTGAATAGTCTGGCTTAAGGCTAAGTGCTTGATTACAAGCTTCTAGGGCTTCTTTATAGCTATCAATATAAAATAAGTCTAAGGCTATATGATAAAAAGCTTCTGGATAATTTGGTTTAAGCTCAGTAGCTTTTTTAAACATCACAACTGCATCTTTATAACGACTTAGTAAGTCATAACTAATTCCCAATCTAAAAAAAATAATTGGATCTTTATTATCTAAAGCAATAGCTTTTTCAAAAGCCTCGCTAGACTCTTTATACATTCTTAATTCATCATATGAGGCCCCTAATGTTTTATATGCTGATATATAATCTGGCTTTATTAACACAGCAAGGTTTAATTCTTTTACTGCTTGCTCAAAAAGCCCTTCTGTATAATAAGAAACACCTAAATTATAATGAACTTCTGCAAAAGAAGAATTTATTGCAATAGATTTCTTAAATGTCTCTATTGCTTCTTGATAACGTCCTGACAAATGATAACCCATACCTAAATCATTATAGACTAAAGCATCTTTAGGTTTGTTACTAACAGCTTGTTTAAGTTTTTCTATCTCAGGGTCTGCATCTTTAGGCGTGGTTTGTGCCATTGAGGTAGTATTTAATTGAAAGATAATAAAAAATACACATAAAGAAAGGAAAAATTTTTTCATACTACCCCCCACAAATTATTAATAAAAATATTTGTTACTAAAATTTTAATCCCGTTACTTCTAGCTTAATTTCTCTTACAAAGTCTTCATCAGGAGCATTACCCATAGAAACAGTGACTGGTAATGTACCATTAGCTAATATTTCTGAACTAACATTTGGGACAATTACAAATACCCTTTGTGCTAAAGGCTTTTCATCCATATCATAAGCTACTAAACGGACTTCTAACCCTTTTATCATTCGGTCACCTAAGTTTTGTACACGGCCTCTAGCTGTAATTTGTAGACCACCTAAAGCATTAGTAGAATAAAACTGCTCTTGGTTACTAATAACTACTTTCCTAATATAAGCATCATAGTCACTATTACCAGGTCTTAATGCTCCTGCTAAACCTGGAGGTGGTGGGGTTTTAGGATGAGCACTATAAGAGTTATAGACTACTACTCCAGCTACTACTAGCAATACTACCATTACTAAAGAAACAATTAGTATATTTTTGTTATCGTTATCTTTAGGTTTACCTAAATCTTGGTCAAATGTTGGGTTAAATTGGTTTTGCTCAGACATAATTTTACTCTCCACTGACAGTCATTTTTTCAATTTTGAGCGTTGGTGCTGAGATACGATCACGCATTTCTAAATCATTTCCTACCATTACAATTTCTTTTAGCATGTCCTTTAAACTACCTGCAATTGTAACCTCTTCTACTGGAAATGTTAGTTCGCCATTTTCAATCCAGATACCTGCCGCTCCACGCGAGTAATCGCCTGTAACTATATTGACACCGAATCCCATCAAATCGGTCACTAAAAATCCATTTTTTACCGAAGAAATTATCTCTTTTAGAGAAGTTTTTCCGGGTTGGATAAAAAAGTTGTTACAAGTGACACTTGGTGGGCCACTTAAACCACGAGTAGCATTACCTGTAGATTTTAGTCCTAGCTTTTTGGCTGTATAGGTATTAAGCAAATAGCTATTTAATTTCCCATTTTCAATCACTACTGTTTTTTGTGTTGGCAGTCCATCGCTATCAAATGGACGTGACCCTAAACCACCAGCTATTCGACCATCATCAATCACTGTAAGAAGGTCGCTACCGATTTTTTCTTCTAGTTTACCTACTAAAAAAGATGACTTGCGCATAATTGAATCACCAGAAATTGCTTGGAAAATGTCTCCTAATAAACTACTAGCAACCCGTTGATCAAAAACTACTGGAACTTGTTGAGTTTTAACTTTTCTTGCTCCTAGTTTGCGTAAAGCTCTTTCTGCTGCATGACGACCTATAGATTCAGGGCTATCTAAATCCGCAACTTTACGTTTATTGTCATACCAATAATCTTGCTGCATCTTACCATTTTCTGAAGCAATAGGTACAATTGCTAGTGAACAAGCAGAGCTTTCATAGCTACCAACAAAACCTGATGAATTTGCCATAATTACACTTCTACAAGCTGTATCAAACCCACCACCATCAAAATTAACAATTCTAGGGTCAGTGTTTTTTGCTGCTGCTTCGACTGCTAAACCTAGTGCAATTTTCTGGTCTGTAGGCATTTCTGCCATTTTAGGATCATAAAGAGCTAGGTCTGGCCAATCTGTAGCAAATTCTGATGGCTCTGGTAAACAAAGCTGATCATCTACAGAAGTCATTTGAGCAAGCTCTACTGCTTCTTTAACTAACTGATCAATTGCATCTACAGAAAAATCAGATGTTGATAAAGCTGCTTGACGGCCTTCCCAAAGGACTCTTAGCCCTAAGTGATTGCTAGAGGACTCTTTTAGCTTTTCTATTTGGCCTAATCTTACCCCTACAGAAAACTCTGAGCCTTCAACAATCATTACTTCTGCCGCGCTAGCTCCTTTACGCATTGTTGCTGAAACTAATGACATAGCAAAGTCTTTAGTATGTTTCATAATTTATTTTGCTCCAAAGAGTTATTTACCTAACTTAGCGTTTTGTTCCACCAACGGTCATTTCTGAAATTTTAATTGTTGGTAATCCTACACCAACAGGTACGCTTTGACCGTCTTTACCACAAGTTCCTATACCAAGGTCTAGTTCTAAATCATTACCTACCGCAGTTACTTTAGTTAAAGCATCTGGACCATTACCAATTAAGGTTGCACCACGTACAGGGGCTGTTACCTTTCCATCTTCTATAAGGTAAGCTTCTGAGGCAGAAAAGACAAATTTCCCATTGGTAATATCTACTTGCCCCCCACCAAATTGTACTGCATAAATACCCCGCTTAACGCTACGGATAATATCTTCAGTGGTTTCTGTTCCAGCAAGCATAAAAGTGTTAGTCATACGTGGCATAGGCATATGTTGATAGCTTTCACGTCGGCCATTACCTGTATATGGAACACCTAAGAGCCGTGCATTTAACTTATCATTAATAAAACCTTTAAGTATCCCTTTTTCAATTAAAACAGTGTTAGTAGTTGTATTACCTTCATCATCAATATTTAATGTGCCACGTCTTCCAGGTAATGTTCCATCATCAACCACAGTACAAAGTTCAGAGGCTACTCTTTGACCTAGCAAGTCAGAAAAAGCAGAGGTTTTTTTACGGTTAAAATCTGCTTCTAGACCATGACCTACAGCCTCATGTAATAAAATCCCAGGCCAACCATTGCCTAAAACTACTTCCATAGTACCTGCTGGGGCTTCTACCGCTTCAAGATTAACAATTGCTTGACGTGCAGCCTCTTCAGCTAGTTTCTTTGGAGTAAGCTCAGTTTCAAAAAGCTCCATCCCTCTACGTCCACCACCACCAGCACGACCCATTTGTAAATTACCATCTTCATCAGCAATACAGGATACTCCAAAACGGGAAAGTGGTTGAATATCGCCTGTTAGCACTCCTTCAGATGTAGCAATCATTACAATTTTATATTCATCTAAAAATGATGCTTGAACTTCTCTAATACGCTTATCAAAACTACGTGCTGCTAAATCTACTTCTTTTACAAGCTCAATTTTTTTACTAGCAGAAACTTCAGAAGGTGCTTCAACAACAGGGTAGAGATTATGTTGATTACTTAAAACTGTAACATTAATAGGAGTAACTTTGTCTTGATTGCTTTGAGCAATATAAGCTGCTGTTAAGGCTGCTCGTTTAATGCTTTCAAAGCTAATATCATCACTATAGGCATAACCAGTTTTTTCTCCTGAATTAACCCTTACACCTACTCCTTGAGAAATAGATTTAGATGCAGATTTAACTAGTTGTTCATCAAGCGTAACAGCGTTATTAATACGATATTCAAAGTAAAGATCAGCGTAGTCACCTCCTTTAGACAAGGCAATTCCTAACAAATTACCGATTTCTAACATAGTGACATTAAAGCGAGAAGTAAAAAATTCTATTGCTGATTGCTTCATGTAATTTCTCTCCAAATGGCGGATAGATAGAATGTTGCTAGATAGTTTAATCTCTCTTTTGCTACTTTCAACATCCTTTACCGTTAGTTTTAAAAAGAACTTTTAAGCTGTTGAGAAATTTAAAACGCCTTGCTAAGATTTAAGCCATAATAAGCTATAACAAAAAACCAAGCAGGAAGCTAATCTTATGACCAATGACGAAATAGAAAAAACAATGCAGTTCATACTAGATCAGCAATCCAAGCAGGCCGAGTATAATACTAGGCAGGCCGAGTATAATACTCGGGTTGATAAGAAAATAGAGTTTATCTTAGACCAGCAAGCCCTACATGAAAGTAGTATTCAAGAAATGCGTGAAGTGATGGTTAGCCTGGCTAAAACAGTAGAAAAAGCAAACATTCAGGCTGAAGAAGATCGTCAAGAAATGCGCGAAGGTTTTACCGAAATGCGTCACGCAATGGAAGCATTAATTGGTAATAGCGAAGATATTCGCAACATCACTAAACAGTTGAGTACTGCTGTTATTGGTATGAACAGAAGGGTAAAGAAGATAGAAGGTAAGGCTAGTTAGGGCTTAGCTAATACAAATAATTCAGCAATTTAATGGAATCTATGTGATTCCATTTTGCTTGTGGTAGTATTGTGAGCAGTTTTATAGGCCAAGCGTAAACGATAAAGGAACTTATTTATGAAATACTTTTTTATTTTTGTGTTGTTTCTTTGCCTTGTTTGCCCAATTTGTTTTGCACAAGAGGTAAGGTAACATTTAGGGCTATAAGATGGTACCTATAAACAAGGAAAAAGTGGAAAAAGTAGACTAGTATTATGGCAAGCTGCGATTGTGCCAAAATGCGTCATAGTTTAATTACTTATCCCTTAACCTAAAAGTGCACCAATGATCACAGAAGAAATGCTTCAACTACTATTAAATAAAGTCGACTCAAATCACTCTGAAACTAAGGTTGATATTGCAAAGATAGAAGCTAATCAGCTAAGACTCGAAGCTAAAATAGATGCCAATCATACCGAGGTTATAGATAAGCTTTTTGCCCTTAAGTTGCCAATATTAAGCTCAAGCTAGATAAAGCTAGCTAATTAGCTTGATTCTAAAGGACTGGGGGACAGGGATTCGAACCCCGATAGTCAGATTCAGAGACTGATGTCCTACCATTGAACGATCCCCCAATAAATTTTGGGCAGCAAAATATAAAATCCCTACCAGAAAAAGTCAAGGCTTTAAGGCTTTCTGGTCTTTAGATTAACCAACTATAATTGCTATGTCTTAAAAAGAAAATAGGATTAAGTATTTACTTTTTGTAGCTGATAAATGCTAGAACGTAACTGATCTACAGCGTTTTTAAGCTCATTTAAGAAAATACCATCTATTACTTTACTATTATCTAAATCACCTAATATTATTTGTAAAAGCATATAAGTTTCTCTAGAAATATTAGTAAAAGTCTCACGGTAATTTAGTATGGTTGTTTCAGATAGTGGTGCTGAATATGTAGTGTCAGATAAACTTTTATCTTCTAGAAAGCTTTTATCTAATGCACTGTCTAATTGCTCTAAATTAGCTTGGCTTGGTAGCGATTCTGTACGGTTTAATAATACTTCTTGTGCTGAGGTGTTAATTGTAGGTAATAATCCAGATGCATTAGAATTAGTACCATAACCAACAGTTGATTTTTTTATAGAATCATTTACAGAAACTTTAATACGTTTATCATTGTTAGTTAAATTTTGATTACCTAGCTTACTAGGATCTGTTGTAAGTAAAATAGCTGCTTCTAGGTCTTGCTCGCTTGCTTCTGAGAAGACTTTCATAAACTCTTTGTCTGATATGGCTCTCATTGCTGCCATTAATTCTTGAGCAAATATCTCTACTGAGGCAGGGCGATTGTTAGCAGACTTTTCTAGTGCATGCATTGCTACAGCATTAAGTACTGGTGGAATATTAGAGCGGATTTCATAAATAGGTCTAGGAGTTTCACGGGCTTGTTTTACTGCTATTGCTGTATGAGATTGACCTAAAAAAGGGAGTCGTCCGGCTAGTAATTCATATAGCATAATACCTAGTGAATAAACATCTGAGCGTGCATCTACTTCCTTACCATAACATTGCTCAGGAGACATATAGTAGGGCGTTCCAATTACTACACCTTGACGAGTTAACTGTAAGGCATGTTCTTCAGTAGATACATCTTTAAACTTAGCAATACCAAAATCTAGGACTTTAATTACTTCTTGTTCGCCACTACGATCAACAAAAATATTTTCTGGTTTTAAGTCACGATGAATAATTTTATGTTTATGGGCAACCGATACCGCGGCGCAAATTTGTTGCATAATGTCATTAACTTCTAAAAGGCTAGGATAGCGGTTTTCTTTAATTTTTTGTCTTAAAGTTTTACCATTTAAAAATTCCATTACTACATAAACAAGTCCATCAGGGGTAACACCAAAATCCATAACAGCAATAGCATTAGGATGGCGGATTTGCATTGCTGCATAGGCTTCACGTCGATAACGCTCTACAGAGATAAAATCAGATGCCGTTTCTGAATGCAAAAGCTTTATTGCAATAGGCATATTTAGCTGTAGGTGTGTTCCTCGATAAACACTACCAGTTCCGCCTCTAGCAATACATTCATGTAATTGATATTTATAATCTATAAGTCTGCCAACTAATGCATCTTCACTTGATGAGATCGCCAACTGTTGACCATCAAAAGCACAAAAAGCAATGCTTGACTCAAACTGGCGTTGGCATTTTGGGCAAATTTTCATCTCACCCCCTCCTTTGATAGACTTATATCTAGATTTATACTTTAGTACTTGCTTTATTAAGTAATACTAAACCTAATAAATTTGGCTAAATCTTATCAATTTAACAAAATAGAAAAAGCCATCAATATAGTATTTGCTAGTAAATATGCTTAATATTGAAAAAATAAGAATATAAATATTATAGGTATAAATTAAGATAAACATGAAACCTAGTTTAATGGCAATGATGATTTACCAAAATTTGGGGTTTTTGACAAAATTACATAAAAAAATTGTTTATATTACTAAAAAAGTTTGCTTTATAATGGACTACTATAAATAGTCAACAAATAGTCAAATAACTGTCTACACTCTTAACTTTATAAGGGGAAAAACTATGGCTAAATTTACTAGCATCTTTTTTATATGGTTAGCTATCTTACTAGCTAATTACCAGCCAATAATTGCTCAAACTCAGACGGATATGTCTGATAAAGACTCTCAACATCAGTTAGCAAGAACAAAGCTTTATCAAGGGCAATATTTACAAGCTGTAGAAGTTCTTCAAAAATTAGTAACAAACGAAGCCTCTGCACAAGACTATTATTTACTAGGACTAGCTTATAGCAATAGTGGACAATCTGAACCTGCTATAACTGCTTTTAAGAAAGTAATAGAGTTAAAACCCAATTACATAAGGGTATATGCTAGTTTAGGCGAGATATATGCTAGGTTAGGACAAAGACAAGAGGCACTTGATATCTATAACAAAGCATTAAGTATCAAGCCTAGTAATGATATAGACGATTATATTGGAATAGGCAATATTAATGATGCTATTGGACGCAAAGCAGAGGCTATAAATGCCTATCAAATGGCTATTAAGCTTAAATCAGATATAGCAGAAGCTCATTTTTTCTTAGGTGGGAGCTATTTTGATTTAAGCAAAACAACCGAAGCAATATCAGAACTTAAAGAGGCTATTAAATTAAGAGATGATTTTGCCGCAGCTTATACATTTTTAGGGATAATTTATGGGCAAACAGGTAATTTTTCTGAAGCTATTGAGCCATTAAAAAAAGCTATTGTACTTAATCCACAGGACTTAGCTAGTAGACAATTTCTAGGTATGGTTTATGTAAACTTAAAAGATAAAGCCTCTGCACTAAATCAATATGAAGCAATTAAGGCAATAGATGAAAAAACTGCTAATGATCTAATTGTAGAAATAAACAAATTAACCCCACCAGAAACAGTTGTTAAAACCCCACCACCCACAGTTACTAAACAAAATGAACGAGTACGTATAGGGATTCTACCTTTTGCTAATAAAAGTGGTAGACCAATTTCTTCAGATACATTGTTAACTGATCTTGCAGATAGTCTATTAAGAAATAATTTTGATATTGTTAGATTAGTAGGAAAAACCTCAGAAGATCTAATAGCAGACGCAAATAAAAATAATTGTGATTATATTTTATCTACAGAGATTACAGAATTATTACTAGGAAACCGTTCTGGAGCAGCATCAGGAAAGATTTTTAATTCAGGTGAAGAACAAGAAAGCTATGATGTAATAGTCAGTTGTAACCTATTTGGTAAAGGAAAGGCTACACCTATATTTAGGTTACAAGTTAAAGGTAGATCTGACGGTTCACCTGATAGGGCTGTTTTAGCTGCTATAACTCAAGAAGCTAAACAGGTTACATCAAAAATAAGAGAGAATGATAAATAGATTTATGGTCTAACTACTGTTCCAATTAGCTCAGATATTTGAGAGATATTTTGTTTTTGACAATATTCTAATAGTCCGTCAATGACCTTTATTGAGCAAGTTGGGTCATAATAATTAGCTGTTCCTATTTGAATAGCACTAGCACCTGCTATAAAAAACTCTACTGCATCCATCCAATTAGCAATCCCTCCAATACCAATGATAGGGATTTTTACAACTTGGGCGACTTCATAAACCATTCTTACTGCAATAGGCTTAATTGCAGGGCCTGAAAGCCCACCTGTCACATTAGCTAGACGAGGACGGCGAGTATAAATATCAATAGATGTTCCAACTAAAGTATTAATTAAAGAAAGCCCATCAGCACCAGCAGATTCTACTGCTAAGGCTAATTGTTTTATATCTGTTACATTAGGAGAGAGTTTAACAATTACAGGACGCTTAGCTACTTGTTTTACTGCTGAAGTGACTTCTGCGGCGGCACTAGGTGAGTTTCCAATTACAATTCCACCTTGTTTAACATTAGGGCAAGAAATATTTAGCTCATAAGCAGCAATTCCTTCACCTTCATTTAATATCTCAATAGCTTCAATATATTCTTCTAGACTATAACCAAATACATTAGCAATTACCTTAGTGTTATAGTTACGTAATTCAGGAAGTTTATCTGTAACAAAAGCACGAGCGCCGATATTTTGTAGCCCAATTGCATTAAGCATTCCTCCATGAGTTTCAGCAATACGAGGTGGAGGATTGCCTTTCATTGGTTTTGGAGAAAGCCCTTTGCTACAAAAACCTCCTAAACGATTAAGGTCAAGTAACTCAGCAAAATCTAGCCCATAGCCAAACGTTCCACTAGCAGTTAAAACAGGGTTCTTAAACTTAATGCCAGCAATTTCTATAGCAAGAATTTCAGATTCTTTTTGAGTACTAGATAAATTACTCACCACACAACCTCACTACTATCAAAAACTGGGCCTTCAACACAAACTCGCTGATAGGAGCAGTTATCACCATTTTGAATTTCTACGACGCAGCCAACACATACACCAAAACCACAAGCCATTCTTGCTTCTAATGATGCAAAAGTTTTTAAGCCAAAATTAGCTGCTATTTCACCTGTCCGTTTCATCATGATTTCAGGGCCACAAGTATAAACAACAAAATTCTTTTGATCTTGTTGTTGAAGGAAATTTTCTAAGCTTTGAGTAACAAACCCTTTTTCACCAACTGATCCATCATCTGTAGCAATAGTTAATTTAACAGGTAAAGCACTAAAATCCTCTACTCCAATTAAATCATCTTTGCTACGTGCACCAAGGAAAATATGTGTCTCAATCGCTTGTTTACATAGCTCTTGAGCAAGTATTAATACGGCAGGTGTCCCAACTCCACCAGCAACAATTAATGCTTTGCCTTGTTCTTGAGCAGGTAAAGTAGAAAAACTTTTTCCTAGTGGCCCAAGAAATTCTACTTTATCCCCCTGTTTTAATTGGGCTAATGCTTGTGTTCCTCGCCCTAAAACATGAAAGATAAAGTCTACAGAAGTAGTATTGTTATTTATCTTAGTTTGATAAAATGCCATTGCCCTTCTTAATAAAGGCTCAAAAAGGGCAGCAGCCTTTAACATAGCAAACTGCCCTGCTTCTATATTAAGTATTGCAGGGACGGCCAATCTTAATTGACAATACCCACTACCAAAATGATGAATGTCTTCTACTATTGCAATAAGATCTTTCACTAGTTACCTACCAAACACGCCGTCATTTTTATAATGACAGTAAGTGACAAGTATTTTCATTTTGCTTAAGAAAATTCCCAGGTTATAATTTTTTGTCCCAAAATAAAGTTGCTAGTCTAGCATTTCCTAGTGTAAGTCAACAAGACAGGCTAATCCATTAATAACATCACGTTGTTAGTACATGTTAGACCAGCATATCAAAGGAGTTTTTATGATCAAAAAATCTAGTATACGTGTTTTTGCTATTATTTTAGGGGTAATGCTACTCGCTAGTTACCCATTGTTTAAGCAAAAAAATAAAGTGTTAGAAAATCAACCCTCACAAACTTTAGATATTTTAACAGAACAAAATAAAGCAAAATTAATACAAACCTATAAAAAAACTCCTCTTAGCTTTGAAGAAAATATTGGACAAACTGACTTGCAAGTAAAGTATTTGTCTAGAGGTAATGGCTATAACCTCTTTTTAAGCGCTAATAAAGCAACTTTATCATTAAAAAAGACAAATAAAACAAAAAAGACAAATAAGACAAATAAGACCACAACAATATTACCTAACCAAGATAGCCCAACTTTAGCAGTAGAAATGGCTGTACTAGAAACAAAACCTAATGCTAATGTAGTAGGTGAAGAAGCTTTATCAGGGACAAGTAATTATTTTATTGGTAAAGATTCAAGTAAATGGAAAACTGCTGTAACTAACTATAAAAAAGTAAGATACCAAGAAATATATGATGGTATAGATCTAGTTTATTATGGTAATCAACAAGAGCTTGAATATGATTTTGTAGTTAAACCAGGTGCAAACCCTGACATAATAAAGCTACGCTTTAATGGGACAGATAAAATTAATATTGATGATAATGGTAATCTAATCTTAAAAGTGGCTGACCAAGAAGTAATTCAACATAAACCTTTGATATATCAAACCATTAATGGTTCTAAAGAAACTATAACAGGTAGTTATTTACTCTTAAATAATAATGAAATTGGGTTTAAGGTAGATGATTATGATAAGTCTAAAGATCTAGTGATCGACCCAGTTCTTGCTTATTCTACCTATTTAGGCGGCAATAGCCTTGATTTTATGGCAGATATTGCAGTTGATTCTAGTGGAAATGTTTATGTAGTTGGAGAAACACAATCACTTAATTACCCACTTACCCCAGGAGTTATAGATAGTACTCTTAGCGGAGCCTCAGCCGCTTTTGTAACAAAATTAAATTCTACTGGCTCAACTTTGATGTATTCGTCTTTTTTAGGTGGTGGGACAGATAATAATGAAAGTGGTCGTAGTATTGCTGTAGACTCAGATGGAAATGCTTATATTGTTGGGGTTACTAGCTCAGAGGCTTTTCCTGTTAGCTCTGGAGCACTTCAGCCTACTTTACAAGGAACAATGGATGGTTTTGTAGCAAAGCTTAACCCTACAGGTACTAGCTTGATGTATGCTACTTATCTAGGTGGTGCTAACTTGGATGCTATCAACAGTATAGCAGTAGACCAATCTGGTAATGCTTATGTTGCGGGTAGTACACAATCTTTAATGTTTCCTACTACTTCAGGTGCTTTTCAACCCACATTTGGCGGAGCTAATCAAGATGGTTTTGTAGCAAAAATAGACCCTACAGGCACTAGCTTAATCTATGCTACTTATCTAGGTGGTACTAATAATGAAAGTGCTGTAGATATTGCGGTAGATTCTCAAGGCAATGCCTATGCTGTTGGTTCTACTAGCTCTACAGACTTTCCTACCACACAAGGGGTTTTTCAGCGTGCTTTTGCTGGTGGGGCTGTAGATGGATTTGTCACAAAGTTAAACCCTACTGGTAGCGCACTAGTTTATTCTACTTTTTTAGGTGGCGCTAAAGCTGATAGTGATAGTCTTAATGGAGGCGATAGCGTCAATGCTATTACTTTAGATGCTATGGGTAATGCTTATTTAGCTGGTGATACTGGTTCTTCATCTTTTCCTACTACTGATGGAGCCTTTCAGACAAAATTCCCTGGTAGCACTACTAGTAATTCTGCTAACTCAGCTTTTGTTACTAAATTAAATGCTATGGGAACGGCTCTAGAATATTCTACCTTCTTAGGTGGGGATACTTTTGATAGCTCTATTGCTATAGTAGTAGACTCTATGAGCAGGGCTTATGTTATTGGTACTACTTCTTCAACTAATTTCCCTGTTACACCAGATGCAATTCAAGCTAAAGTAGTAGGGGAATCAGATGTATTTGTTACTGAGTTAAGTGCTACAGGTAAAGAATTAGTTTATTCTACTTTATTTGGTGGTAGTAGCAGTGAACTTGCTATTGGCCTAGCAGTAGATAAAGAAGGAAGTATTTATTTAGCTGGTGTTACTTCGTCTGATAATTACCCAACTACTATGAAGGCTTTTCAACCAAAGTTTGATAGTATAATAGACGGGTTTGTTTCAAAGATGTCTGGAAGCCCTGTAGTTGTTGGAACACCAATGGCAACCATATCTACTACTAGCTTAACTTTTGCAAAGCAAAAAATTGGTACTACTAGTTCAGCTATGACTGTTACTATATCAAGTCGTGGAACAGCACCATTAAGTATTTCAAAACTTATGACTACAGGTGATTATGCTGCTACTAGTGCTTGTGCTAACGCACCAATTGATCCAGGAAAAGATTGTATTATTAATGTAACCTTTACTCCTACTGGTACTAAGGTTAGAACAGGAACATTAGTTATTATGGATGATGCTGCTGGCAGCCCTAGAACTGTATCTTTAACAGGTAAAGCAAAGAAATAAAATAGTTAAATATTGGAGAGTGCTTTTAGAATTTTTTAGAAATGTGCTAAAGAGGAAACCTTATGCTAAATATGATAATGCGGCTAATTGGTTCACAAATAGATGGTGCAGTAGACAAAGAAATTAAACGTCGACTAAAACGCTTACCTAATAAGCTAAATGAATTTAACTATGATGCTTGGGGTTTTCATCCTGAAATGGCACAGTATGGCCTACAATTATGTGTCTGGCTTTATCGTTACTATTGGCGTACAGAAGTTCATGGTATTGAGAAAGTTCCTGAAGGTAGAGTTTTGCTTATTGGTAATCATAGCGGTCAATTACCAATGGATGGTGTAAATATTGCTGCTGCTATGCTTATGGATGCAGAACCTCCCCGCTTAGTACGTACAATGATTGAACGTTGGTTTGGTACTATGCCGTTAGTTAGTACTTTTGCTTCTAGAAATGGTCAGATTCTTGGGGACCCAAAAAACTGTATTAAATTACTAGAAAATGATGAATGTGTAATGGTTTTTCCTGAAGGGGCAAGAGGCTCAGGTAAACTTTGGTATGATCGTTACACTTTAGTAGACTTTGGGTTAGGTTTTATGCGTCTAGCCTTAAAAACTAAAACACCAATTGTTCCAGTTAGTGTTATTGGTGGTGAAGAACAAATGCCATCTTTTTATGATGCTAAACCTTTAGCTAAAATGTTAGGTCTACCTTACTTTCCTATTACTCCTACTTTTCCTTGGCTTGGACTACTTGGGTTTGTTCCTTTTCCTACTAAGTATCATATTTATTTTGACGATCCTATTTATTTTGAAGGAACTGGTAATGAGACAGATGCAGAAATTCAGAAAAAAGTGGATATAGTAAAGAAAAGAATTTTAGATAATCTTTCTTTTGGGTTAGCTCAACGTAAGCATATCTTTTGGTAATGGTAGGTTAAGCTCTATGAAGCGCAAAAAAGTTCTAATTACTGGTATTTCCGGCGGTTTAGCTCATCAAGTTGCAGAAATGATTCCTCAAAATTGGGATATTATCGGAGTTGGTTTACGAGAATTACGCCCAATAAAAGATAAACATATTGAATTTCATAAGTTAGATATTACTAAAAATAAACTAGAAGATATTTTTCGCCGTCGCCAAGTAGATTGTGTAATTCATATGGCTGTTAATGATAATCCACGTCTGCCCATTAAACAGCGTCATCATATCAATGTAGTTGGTACTATGAAATTACTTGAAGATTGCGAACGCTATAAAGTAAAAAAAGTAGTACTTCTTTCTAGTGCTAATGTTTATGGTGCAGATCCTGATAATCCTGTTTATCTTACTGAAGACTTTCCACTTAGAGCAACACAACGTTATTCTGAAATTAGTGATAAAGTTGAATTTGACTCTTATTGTCGCTCCTGGATGTATAAACATCCAGGTATTTCTACAATTCTTTTACGCCCTTGTCATATCATTGGCTCACAAGTACATAATAACCTTACTAGCTATTTACGCTTAAAATATATTCCTATACCACTTGGTTTTGATCCAATGATTCAGGTTATTCATGAAATAGATATGGCTAGGGCAATAACAGCATGTTTACGTTATACACGTAGCGGGATTTATAATGTTGTTGGGCCAGGAGAATTACCTTTAACAGAAATTATTAATATTGTTGGAGGTACTCCATTACCTGTACCTCATGTGGTAGGTTACTCAGCTTTAAGAGCGTTATGGGCTTTAGGAATTGGCCCTCTACCAGCACCACAAGTAGAGTTTTTAATGTATCCTTGCATAATTGATGGGACTAGATTTCAAGAGGATTTTAATTTTCACCCTCAACTTTCTCTTAGTGAAACTTTGCGTGCAACTGTGCTTTACTAATTACACCCTAACAGAAATAAATAGGTTATCTTAACTCTTAAACCTTTTTGATAATAGACTAGCCTTTCAAAGCTAGTCTATTAGGTGCTCTTAGATTTTTTTTCCTTCTTGTTTTAATACTTCTACTGTTTTTTGATAATAGTCTTGGGCTGCTTCAGGTGACTTAGCAATACAAACTAAACCTAGTTTTCCATATTGAGATAGAGCGCCCATTAAATGAAATGTTACCCCTTGTTCTGTAGAAGCATCAAAAAATAGATTGTTACATATTGCAATATCAACTAGATCAGGAGGGGTTAAACCCTTAAAGCTTTCATCTTGTAAATTGTCAGAACAAAAATAATATCGCTTTTGTTGATTAGGAGTGAAATAGTCTCCTTGCTCATAGTCATATTTTCCATTTGTTAAAAATTGCAACATTAGAAAAGGATGTGTTGTTCCACCTTTACGAAGGTTTATTTCAATTGCATAGTGCTTCCATACGTTTTCTTCTTTTACTGAAAGGAAATCAACCGCAAACCTACCTATTACCCCTTTCTTTTGCAATTCTTTAGATAAAATTTTTCCTAAATGACCTATTTCAATTGCATAATCTCGGTGAGCAGGGAAATGTGCCCCTAAAAATACTTGACCATCTTCACCACCTAGTACTTGATCATGTGTAGAAATAACCTCATTATTTCCTGAAGGATTAATCCTACATTGAACAGAAGGAGATTCCTTTTTATCGCCTTCAATAAAGACTTCTACCACTCCTCCCATAGCTTCCCATTTATCAAAAAATTGCCTTACATTTAAATCACTAGCTACAAAAGATAAACGGTTAATTAGTTGCTCTTGGATTTCTTGAATTAAATTAAAGTTAAGTGACAAATCTTCATAGGTAAAAATAGCATTACCATCTCCTGAAAAACCTTCATTTAACTTAACTACTGCTTTTCTTAACTCTGGATACTGGAGCTTTAACGAAAATAAGGCTTGTGTCATTGCTGAAACAGAATTAAGGTCTTCATAACCTGCAGGTAATAATAAACCACAATCCCTAAATAATTTTCTGCTATTACTTTTATTTCCTAAATGACCAAGGTCTGGATCACAACCATAAAGAGGTAGCTCTAGACGTAAGGCTAGAACTTTTTCTAGTGGAGTAATATTAAAAAAAGATACATGAGTAAAATGATCTCTAGGAATAGATTTTTTAATTCTTTCAATTAACCTAGGCCGCTCTAAAATTTTCTCTGTTAAAGAACGTGGAGAACTATCAAAACAACTTAATAAGGTTAAACGCTCACTAGCATGATAGTTGGTAATTCCTGGTAAAAGATGCAGGTAATAATCTATGATAATTGGGTCAATTGGTAAACTAGTAACATAAATTATCTTTGTCCTAGGCATTCTTAGTAACATTAACATACATAATAGTCTTTCTTCATAGTAAGAAATCCCATTTATTTTTGCTAATATTTCTTGATCCATAGTTAAACTAGGCACGATCACTACTGTTTTAGGGGCTAAGGGATCCGCGAATATGTGTTCATACTGTTCTAAAAATTGGTGTTGTAGTTGTTGAAAAAGGATATTGTCTTCAGTTGAATAAGTTATATTAGTACTCATTTAAGTTATTTGTAGAGGGATAAAGTCTTAGTTTTCAAGTTTTTTAAGTTTTTAGGTTTGGTGTTAGCCTACTGCTAGGTCTTAGACACAAAAGATTAAGGTATTTTATATAAATAAAGAAAATTTTGTCTAATAGTTTGCGCTTTTAAGATAATTTCTCAAGTCTTCTAAATGACTAAACTTTAACTCTAATTTATTGATAATATGAATAATAATGGAAAAAAGCAGATTGTTAAGAAAAAGTTTTTTCTTAACAATCTGCCTATAACTTATATCCTAAGAAATAATACTAGCCTCGTAGAAATAGCATATATACTATGATTGCTATTAGAATCAAAGCTGCTATTAATGCCAATATTAAACGTAAATTTATACCACTACTTTTAGCGGCAGAAACAGATTGAGCTTCCATAGGAGTAGATTGCATTTGCTGCACTTTAGGAGCATCCTTTGCTTGTCGCATAGGAGCACTTCGGCCAGCACTTCTTCCCACTGCTTGAGGAGCAGCATAACTTGTAGGAGGCGCATAAGGGGTTGCTGCTTTAGCTTCCTCTGCTTCAATCATTAGCTTCATTTGTCTTTCTGCTTCTCCAGGAATAATATTCATAGCTCGGCTTATTCCTACAGTACTCTTACTTTTAGCAGGAGTATAAGCAGAAGCGCTAGATGCTAAATCCATGTCCCAATCAGCAGGCATTTCTACAGGTTGAACAACTTTGCGATTTGCTCCATCTTGATTAACAATTTCTTCATGGTCTACAGCAATAAAAGCTGTAAATCTAGTTAAAATTTTATGAGCAATAGAAAGAGAAATTATTTGCCCTTTGATTTGCTCTTGAGATGTTGGATCAATTCGATACCAATCTTCTAGGTCAGTAATACGAGTTTTAGCCCAAAGTTGGGCAATTGCCGGTAAATCAACCTCTTTGGCCTCAACTATAGTTTCAAACGCTTCTCCATTTACATATTTACCTGAAACACGGATTTTGCCAGTTTTTTTTAGCATAAAGAAAGTTGTAGTAGCACGACCAATAAAAAGATCTGTCATTTTAGAAGGTGCAACTGTTGAAAGCTGAACATCACTATCAACATCATAAATTTTAAGATCTATTACAAGTGGGCTACCAATTTCGCGACCAACTGTTACAAGTGCTGTTTCAAGCTGTGCACCAGGAGTAACAAAAGTTGCTGTTGCTCGTCCAATATCAGCAAGTCTTTGTAAAAACCCTTGGTTTACTGCTGAATCAATTCCTATAGTAAATAACCTTGTTTGTTTTAAACGTTCTTGAGCTTCCTTAAAAATACGTGCTTCATCAGAAACTTCACCATCTGTTAATAAAACTATAACAGGAGTTCTATCAAGGCTATCTTTACGTTTGTTTAAGGCATTTATTGCATTATGTAATGCATTGTAAGTTTCTGTTCCTCCATCAGCTTCTACACTACGCAAATATTTTTCACCCTGGTCAAGTCCCCAATAATCAGCAGGCATAAAATAACCATCAACCCCATAGGAAAAAGCTGGAGGTTGATACCACTCAACATTGCTACTATAAGCTTCAATAGCAAAGCGATCTCGTGGGCCTAAAGTAGCAAGCAGTAGAGCACAAGCCCTAGCAGCAGAAGCCATTTTTATTCCTTGCATTGAACCAGAACGATCTAGCACAAATACAATATCACGAGCTTGGCTTAAAGCCTGATTACGAGGGGGGATTAAGGACAACATCCCATAAGCCATTTCTCTATCAGTAAATTGATTAGGATCTTTATAAAGCAGTAAAGAAGAACGCAAAGTAGCCCCGCTAACAGCCCAACGTAAAACAAAATCACGATCTAGATGTTCATCACTACGTGCTAAAGAGATTTTTACACCTTCTCGGCCTGCTGATGTACGGGTGGCATGTTGTGAGCAACAAAGATCTTTAATCTCACTACCTTCCGCTGACTCATCCCAAAGGATTGTTACATCAATACTTAACCCAACTTTAGGATCAAAGCCTTTTACTAAACGGGGAGGAGAAATTCTTGATGCATCCATAACAATATCAGTATCAAATTCAACTCCATCTCCTACTTGATCACGCATTAGAGCTTGTCCTGGTGTATAACGAGGTGCCACAACTAATGGTAGCCTTAATTCAGTGTTACCTTCCTCAAAAAATACTAAGCGTTCAGAGTAAGTAATTTGGATTGATACTTCCTCATTAGGTGGAATATTTCCAACTTGAACAGTAAAAACATCATCACGTTCTTTTTCCATCAAAGCTGCACGTTTACCATCATCAATAGCTTGTTGGTATTGTCGACGGGCTTCATTACGTTCTTGAACTTTGCCACAAATACGGCGATTGCCTACACGCATTTCAAAATCACTTACTGCTGCTCCTCCTGGTAAGGGAAAGATATAAACTGCTTCTAAATGGTCTGGATAGGGGTTTTGAAATGTTTGGGTTAATATTACTGTTGCAACTCGTTCTGCTACTTTAGCAGAGATTTTTATATCTGATAGGGGTAAAGCAATTTTTTTATCTGCTCTTTGCGCTGAAATATGACCTACTCCGCGTAGGCGTGCTTGAGCAACCTCTAGCATCGGTATTGCTAAACTCATCTTATTGCCCTCCGTTTTAATTGTTTTTTGAGGAGTTGGCTAGCGCGGTTAAAACCGCTTGGATTTTTTCTGTTATTGCTGTTATGTTTTGTGAAGGCAACCAGCCTTCTTCAACCATAATTTTTAACCCTGGCTCAATGGTTACTTCTTGCCAGTGTAGTAAACGTATTTCTAGTGGACGTTTGGCATGGTCTTGTGAAATAGCAGTAAGAACAGCGGTTAATTCTTGATCACTACGACCATATAATTTGGCTTGTATTTCTGAAAGTGGCAAAGATAGCCCTTGTAATGCCTTGGTAGCAACTATTTGCAATAAATGTCGATGCCCATAATAAGCTTGTCGCCCAATGATGCTTGGCCTATCCAAGAGTCCTAGTGTAGTATAATAGCGTATTGTTCTAGCGTCAGGTGCCGCAGAAACACGATTATCTTGTTGTGCATCCAACAACCCTTGCTCAGCAAGCATAGTGGTTACAGCTTGCGAGAGTTCTTCTAATGTATACTTCTGTTGTTCGCTATCTTTTGTAACCATAACAGCATCATATTCAGTTACTGTAATGCTGTCAAGATAAAAATGCTTTAATAAAAAAATTCTTTAATTAAGCTAGGATTGTTGGTTATTACATTAGGTAATCACTATAATGTCTAAACTTAATTTTAATATCATTTAAGGAGAAAAATAATGGCTGACTTAAAAGGAACAAAAACACATCAAAACTTAAAGGATGCTTTTGCTGGTGAATCTATGGCAAACCGTAGATATCTTTATTTTGCAAAGGTTGCTGACGTAGAAGGTTATCCTGAAATAGCTGGAAATTTCCGAGACACTGCTGAAGGCGAAACAGGCCATGCTCATGGCCATTTGGATTATCTTAAGAAAGTAGGCGATCCAGCCACTGATCAACCCTTTGGCGATACAGTATTAAATCTTAAATCCGCTGTTTATGGTGAAACCCATGAATATACAGATATGTATCCTGGGATGGCTAAATCTGCTCGTGAAGAAGGCTTTAATGAAATAGCAGATTGGTTTGAAACACTTGCTAAGGCTGAAAAATCCCATGCAGGCCGCTTTGCAAATTTATTAGATTCTATTTCGTAAGATAAAAGTTTTATAAGGGCAAACCTATATGTTTGCCCTATTACTTCTTAATGGCTATCTTAAGGAGGGCTAATTTGGATAACATTTCATATAAACCTACTGATGGTCTATCTTATGATCCTGGTGAGGAAAAATACTGGGATGCTCAAGCAATGGAAAAAGAAATTGAGCGCACTTTTGAGATTTGTCATGGCTGTAGACTCTGTTTTAAGTACTGTGACAGTTTTCCTACGCTTTTTTCTTTGTTAGATAAAAAATATGATGGTGATGTAAAAAAGCTTACTCCTGATGATACAAAAAATATTATGGATTCCTGCTTTCAATGTAAATTATGTGAAGTGCAGTGTCCTTATACTATTCGTGATAAACATGAATTTAAGCTAGATTTCCCTAAACTTGTCCATCGTTATAAAGCACAAAAAGCTCGACGAGAAGGTTTAAGCTTACGTGAAAAAATACTAGGTAATCCTGATCAAGCAGGCAAAATGGCTCGTGCTAGCCTAGGAATGGCAAACTTTGTAAATAGAGTTAAATTACATAGAATCTTTATGGAAAACTTATTAGGAATACATCGTGATAAGTTACTCCCAGATTTTGCAAGTAGCACTTTTGAAAAATGGGCTATAAGAACAGGAAAAGTAAAACAAGAAGTAGGCGGAGAGGCGGTTCTTTTCCAAACTTGCTATGTACAAAATAACCAACCTGAAATAGGCCGTGATACCATTGAAGTATTAGAAAAAAATAGTGTAGATGTTAGATGTATGGCAGGCTTACAATGCTGTGGAATGCCTGCTTGGGAACATGGCGACCTTGTAACACTACAAAAACAAGCCAAAGCAAATCTAAAAATCCTTATCCCTTTTGTAGAAAAAGGCGCTAAAGTATTAGCTATTAATCCAACTTGCTCAATGATGATGAGAAAAGAATATCCAACATTAGTTGAGCCAAGTGATAGACCTCAAGCAGAAAAACTAGCCGCCGCAGTAATGGATCCAAGTGAATTTCTATGGTCAATCCGTAATGAACCCCGGTTTAATACAAATTTTCGTAGTACTCCAGGAAAAAGCGTCTCCTACCATGCTCCATGTCATTTAAGAGCACAGGCTGTAGGGTTTAAGGGTAGAGATCTACTACGTAAAATACCAGGGGTTGTTCCTTCTACAGTAATGGAATGTTGTGGGCATGATGGTACTTATGCAATGACAAAAGAAGGCTTTGAACCATCAATTCGAATAGGGAAAAAAGCTTTTGATAGTATGAAAGAAAATAAAGCAGAGGTATGGGCTACAGATTGTCCTTTAGCCGCCATACAATTCCAACAACATGCTGGAGTAAGCCCTATGCACCCTATGTCAATACTTGCAAAAGCCTACCGTGAAGAAGGATTTAAGGAAAAACTAGAAATAAAAAAAGAGGATAAGGATAAATGAAACTAGTTGAACGTAGTGAAGTTGTAGACTATCAAACTTATGAAGATACTCGTGAAAGCTTTAGAGCAGAAGTAATTAAAGCTAAATCCTTTAGGCGTATTCATGTTGGAGAGTATCTAACATTATTATTTGAAAATCATTTAACTGTCCTTTATCAAATACAAGAGATGATGAGAGCCGAAAAAATAGTAAAAGAGGCTAATATACTTCATGAGATCAATACTTATAATGAACTCTTAGGCTTAAAAGGCGAGCTAGGCGCTACAATGCTAATAGAAATTGCTGATCCAGCCATTCGACAAGAAAAGTTAAAAGCTTGGTGGGAGTTACCTGAGAAAGTTTATTTGCTTTTAGAAGACCAAACTCGTGTTTATGCTAAATTTGATGAAAGACAACGAGGAGATAATAAACTTAGCTCTGTGCAGTTTCTTAAGTTTTTTACTAATGGACAAGTCCCAATTGCAGCAGGAGTTGATATAGCTGGATATAAAGCAGAGTCTCCATTAACAGAGCAACAACGCGAAGCCTTAAAAACAGATCTTGAGTAAATATGTAATGGCGAACCTATATGTCTGTTAGGAAAAATGTAGGGCGAACCTATGTGTCATAGGTGTCAATTTAAGTAAACAATTGAAAATAGTGGAGTTATTTCTTAAGCCCCTACGGGGCTAAGAGAATTAATCTTTTTATTTTCAATAACTTGCTTAAGTTGACACCAATGCACATAGGTTCGCCCTCTTATACAGATATAAGATTTTAAGCTATTCCTAAAGCGTCTTTAACAAGCCCTTCTTGTTCAAGTTCATGAATATGATGTGAGCCTGTTGCAGGGCTAGCAGCAGCAGCACGACCTGCATAACGTAAACGTCTTCCATTAGGTAGCATTTCGGATAAACGTTGATCAACAAACGACCAACCACCCATATTTTTTGGTTCTTCTTGTGCCCAAACCCAATCACTAGCTTGAGAAAATCTAGCAATAGTCTGAGCTAATGCTTTGTATGGGAAAGGATAAAACTGTTCTAGTCGTACTATTTGAGTAGATTCACTCTTACGTGCTACTAGATTGTAATAAACTTTACCACTACATAAGACTACTCTATTAACAGGCTCTGTTTGATCACCACCGTCAATTACTGGATGGAATTGACCATTAATTATTTCATCTAGAGGTGAGCTAGCCGCTGGTAATCTAAGTAGACCTTTAGGATTAAAGATAATTAAAGGTTTAGGTGCTTGTTGTTTAATTTGTCGTCTTAGTAAATGGAAATATTGTGCTGGAGTTGTACATTGGCAAACTTGCCAATTGTAATTAGCAGACATTTGTAAAAACCGCTCAATTCTTGCACTAGAATGTTCTGGGCCTTGACCTTCAAATCCATGAGGTAGCAGTAAAACTAGTCTACTAAATTGATGCCATTTTTCTTCGCCTGCTGAGATAAATTGATCAATTAGCACTTGAGCAGTGTTAGCAAAATCTCCAAATTGAGCTTCCCAAAGTACTAAAGATTCAGGAGCCGCAACACTATAACCATACTCAAAACCCATTACTGCTGCTTCAGAGAGCAAACTATCATAGATTTCACAAGGGGCTTGACTATTAGAAATATGTTGTAGTGGCATCCATAAGTTATTGTTTTCATTATCATAATAGCCAGAATGCCTATGGCTAAAAGTGCCTCGAATACAATCTTGGCCAGTTAATCTTACAGGAGTGCCTTCTAAAGCTAATGAACCAAAAGCTAGAAGTTCAGCAAATCCCCAATCTAGGGGTGCTTCACCTGCTCCCATAGCAGAACGTTTAGCAATGGTTGGTTTTAACTTAGGATTAATATGGAAGTCTTGAGGAAGAGTAGCAATAGCTTTAGTAATATCTAAAACCACTTCTTTACTAATTGCTGTAGTAGGGGTTTCAATCATAATATGTCTGTCATCAATTGATGCTGAACAGATAATATCATGTTGAGCGCGTTGTTTATTTACAATTTCTCTTGCTGCTAGTTGGGCAGATTCAAAACGTGCCATTCTTAGTTTAATTAATTCAGCAAAATCTTCAGCAGTAATTAACCCTTCTTTAATAAGTCTATCGCTATAAAGCTTACAAACCCCAGGATGTTGTTTAATCTGTTGATACATAAGGGGTTGGGTATAACTAGGCTCATCCCCTTCATTATGACCATGACGACGGAAACCAATTAAGTCTATTACTACATCTTTTTGGAACTCTTGTCTAAATTCAAAAGCTAGTTTTAAGACCCAATAAGCTGCATCAGGCTCATCGCTATTAACATGGAAAATAGGTGTTTCTGTCATTTTAGCAATATCTGTACAGTAGAGAGATGAGCGAGCCGATTCTGGGGAAGTGGTAAACCCTATTTGATTGTTAATTACAATATGGATTGTTCCTCCAGTTTGATAGGCTGGTAGACGTGATAAACTTAAAGTTTCAGGAACAATTCCTTCTCCAGCAAATGCTGCATCACCATGAATAAGTACTGGGATGACATGTTTGCCAGAATCCTCGCCTAATCTATCTTGTTTAGCTCTTACAATGCCTTCTACAACAGGATCTACAAATTCTAAGTGACTAGGATTAGATGTAACACTAACAGTAACATCATTTTCACTAGTGGTCTTACGAATCCCTACAGCGCCTTGGTGATATTTAACATCACCTTGATCATGTGCAAAATCTGGATGGACTGAACCTTCAAATATAGAGAAAATTCGTTCACAGAATTTACCTACTACATTAGATAAAACATTTAAACGTCCTCTATGTGACATCCCTATAGTAATATCTTGTACGCCATTAGCCCCAGATAATTCAATTAATTGATCCAGTAGTGCTACAGAGATTTCGCCACCTTCTACAGAGAAACGCTTTTGACCTAAGTATTTAGTATGAATAAAGCGCTCAAAGTATTCAGCTGCAATAAGTTTCTTTAGAATTTGCATTCTTACTTCAATTGGAGGTAATTCTCTAGGTGCTTCAATTCTAGATCTTAGCCATTCTCGTTCAGTAAGGTCTGGTAGGTGTCTAAACTCAATACCAGCTTTATCACAATAAGTTTTCCTTAGCATTGCTAAAATGTCTCTAAGTGAGGCTCTTTGTGTTCCTACTAAACCACCTGTAAAGAACTCTCTATCTAGATCCCAGAGAGTTAGCCCATAATGTTCTAGGGTAAGTTCTGGATGTGAATAATGAGGCATTGGTTTTTGTAATGGGTTGACATTAGCAGCTAAATGCCCTCGTAACCGATAAGCAGTGATTAATTCTAATACTCGGGCTTGTTTATCAATTGCTTCACCAGAGTAAGAATTAGCTAATAATGCAGGATAGCGATCTACAGCCCATTTTATTGGAGGATAGGGGACTTGTAGGTCTAAGAAAATTTGCTCATAGAAATCGCTTTCACCAATTAATAAACGATGTATTTCTGCTAGTAAAGATCCAGACTCAGCCCCTTGTACAATACGGTGATCATAGGTACTTGCTAATGTACAAACTTTACTAATCCCTAGTTGAGATAGTGCTTCTTCTGCCATTCCTTGATAATGAGGAGGATAATCAATTGAGCCTGTAGCAACAATTACACCTTGACCAGCCATTAGACGGGCATTAGAGGCTGTGGTGCCTATTGTGCCAGGGTTTGTTAGTGTAATAGAAGTATCTTGATAACCGGTTACAGGTAAAGTTCCTGTGCGAGCACCATTTACAGCTTTGTTATAAGCATCAAAAAACTCTGCAAAATCCATTTGGTTAGATTTCTTTATATTAGGAACAAGCAGTGTACGTGAACCATCTGGTTTAGAAACATCTACAGCTAGGCCAAGGTTTACATCAGGTCTTTGAACTCGATGAGGTTGACCATCGATTAAGCTAAAAGCATCATTAAGACGAGGATATTTCTTTAAGGCTTTAACTAATGCCCAAGCAATAATATGAGTAAAAGAGATTTTACCCATATGTTGTGCTGCTAGATGCTCATTTATTAGACGACGGTTTTCTTCTAATACTTTTAATGGGATTTGGCGTTGGGATGTGGCTGTAGGTACAGAAAGACTAGTTTCCATATTATCTACAAGTTTACGTACTGCCCCACGCATTGGTATTGCTTGACCTTCTACTTTTACTTCTACTACAGGTTTATTTGCTACACTTGCTACTGGTGCTATAGATGAAGTAGTTTGACTATGGCCATTGGTACTAGGGGAAATACTTTGGAAATAGGTTTGCCATTCTCCTGTGAGGCTACTAGGATCAGCTTGAAACTGAGATAGTAGAGACATTACATAACTAGCATTATGTCCAAATTGGGCGGTGATTTTTGCCATTAAATCAGAGCTATTTTCTTTTTGAGTCGTCATATTTGTATCTTCACTTAGTATTAAAGGTATTAAAGTTGTAAAAGCTTGTTTGAGAGTTTATTTGTAGTTAAGGGTTTAGTCATTTAAATCTATCCAAACACTTTTAGTTTGGGTATAGAAGTTAAAGGCTTCTAAGCCTTGTTCACGACCAAAGCCACTCATTTTGTAACCACCATAAGGAGAAGCACAATCAAACATATTATAGGTATTAATCCAAACAGTACCGGCTTTAATTGCACGAGCTAAACGATGAGCTTTTTTAACATCACGAGTCCAAACAGCGGCAGCTAAACCATAAATAGTATCATTACTTTTTGCTATTGCTTCATCGAGATCCCGGAAAGTTATGGTGGAAAGTACAGGGCCAAAGATTTCTTCTTGGGCAATTTTCATTTTATTGTCTACTTGATCAAAAACGGTTGGTTCAACGTAGTAACCTTTACCATTGCCTATATTAGCTCGACTACCACCTACTAGGAGTTTAGCTCCTTCGGCTTTACCTGTTTCAATATAGCTTAATACGCGGTTCATTTGGTCTTGAGAAACTAAAGGGCCAAGACGAGTTTTAGGATCTAATGGATCACCTGGAGCTAATTTTTTTGCTCGTGCAACTATTTGTTCTACAAATTTTTCATGTACAGATTCTTCAACCAACAGTCTTGAGCCAGCAGTACAAACTTCACCACAATTATAAAAAATTGCTGAAATTGCACCCCGCACAGCTGCATCAATATCAGCATCTGCAAAAATGACATTAGGAGATTTACCACCTAATTCTACTTCTACACGTTTTAATGTAGTAGCAGAACGACGAATAATTTCTTGTCCTACAGCAGTTGAGCCAGTAAAGGAAACTCCATCTACACCACAGTGTTCAACTAAGGCTTGTCCTAGCTCACGAGTTGAGCCAGTAACTACATTAAATACACCTGGTGGGATACCAGCTTCTTGACAGATTTCAGCTAAGCGGATTGCTGTAAGTGGGCTATTAGGAGCAGGTTTTAAGATAACTGTATTTCCTGCTGCTAAAGCAGGGGCAACTTTTCGAGTAGCAAGTAATAAAGGAAAGTTCCAAGGAACTATTAAGGCTACTACTCCAAGCGGTTCACGCAGGGTATAAGTAAAAGAATTACTACGTACAGGAATAGTTTCACCTTGGAGCTTACTAGCAGCACCAGCAAAATAGCGAAAACAATCTGCTGAGAAGGGGACATCTATACGGCGTGATTCAATTATGGGTTTTCCTACGTCTATAGTTTCTAGTTCAGCTAGTTCATCAGCATATTTCATTATTAAATCGCCAATACGCCAAAGAATCTCGCCTCTTTCTGAACCGCTCATTTTTGCCCAAGCTCCATTAGTAAGGCTATTTCGTGCAGCAGATACTGCTAGATCAACATCTACTGCATCAGCATCAGCAATATCAATAATTGGTTCAGCAGTAGCAGGGTTAATAGTAAAAAAAGTTTTGCCAGATTTTGACTCGCACCACTCGCCACCAATAAATAATTTGCCAGGTTTAATTGTGGCCTTACTAGGACTACTCATAATCAGATTGCTCCTTCTAAAAAGTTAAAAATTTGAATTATTAGTCAAAAAATTTATTTTACAGAAGATTAAGATAATGCCAATACTTTAGTCCGACACATTAGTTTAAAGTTGATTTGGTTTTACTAGGGTGTTTTCATAGGAAAAGCTATAAAAAGAGCCAAAAGAAAGGTTATGTCAAAAATGGCAATTATGTCAAAAATGGCAATTATAACTTTGCCAAAAATGGCATAAGTTTTTATCTATAAGAGTCGAGTTTTTCTAAATAAACATATTTTGCCTACAATAAGCTACATATTATCAATAAATTAAAATTTAGCAGATAATTTAAAACTCATTAAAAACTTTGGTCTTGAGTTTGCCTTACTCTTAAAACATAAGAAATAAAAATATAAACTTAAGGGGATAAAGGATTTATGAATACAGCAATTGCTAATTACCCAGCTATAGAAATAGTAAAAACTTCTCAATGGAAAACAAGTGTTATTGATATTTTTGACCGTAGAACAGAAAAAAGAATAGGGTTAAGTTTAAAAATGTATCTTAGGCGTACAATTAATAACATTACTTATTTTAGACCTGTGCAAACAACTGATGTTTCTTGGAATGGAGCAAAAGTAATTTGTGATGTACCTTTAGAAAAAGGAGCAGAGCTAATATTTTCTGGATTAAATGGAAGGTTTTCTGCTGTTGTTTGTGTTCGCCATGTTAGTGAGTTAGAAGGTAGTTGGGAAATAGGTCTTGAGTTTATTAAAAAAACTGGTAAATGGGTGGTGATTAAATAACTGATAATAATATCTATCTTTATAAAACATACCTTAAAAACATATCAAATTAAATTATTAAAAGGGTTAGTGAGTAAATTCTTACTAACCCTTTTTATTTTTCATCAATATTTTATTAAAAAATCTAATAACTCATTACTTTTAGTGTCAATCAAACAAAATTGTGATATAAAAGCAAGCTAGTATTAAGTACCAGCTTTATTCTTCCTATTTGCTTAAGGAGCATTTCACTATATGAGTCAATCAAGCCCATTAACCATTCTTTGCTTAGCTAGTTATGAAAAAGGCGCAGAGTTTATGCGTGAGTGTAAACGGCAAGGATGTAGAGTATTTTTAGTAACTTCACAAAGTATTGCTAATGCTGACTGGCCTAGGGAAAGTCTAGAAGATGTTTTTCTAATTCCAGATAATGAAAAGAAATGGAATCGCA
>Ga0075163_10001427_pt1 | contig 32200 bp, 28 predicted proteins | sample JI1023141ADNA_FD_71478 | JGI IMG/M metagenome (GOLD analysis project Ga0075163, IMG submission 71478) | Wastewater effluent complex algal communities from Wisconsin, to seasonally profile nutrient transformation and Carbon sequestration -... | ecosystem: Engineered > WWTP > Effluent > Algae...
CCGCAGCTGAAGCTGGCCGGCGCCGATCTCTCCGAGCCGCAGCTGGACGTGAACCGCCGCGCCATGCCGGGCTGTCAGTTCTACGCCATGGATCTGGGCAGGCCCGATGCTGTGCCCGATTCGCTCGTCGGTCGCTTCGCTGTGGTCACGGCCTCCGAGGTTATCGAGCACGTGGACCATCCGGGTGTGCTGCTGGCCAATGCCCACAGGCTCTGTGCGCCGGGCGGGCGGCTGCTCCTATCGACGCAGAGCGGCCGGGTGGGCGAGACCGAGCGGCGCGTCGGCCACCTTCGCCACTTCACCGCCGCCGAGATGTCGGCGCTCCTTAATGAGTGCGGCTGGCGGCCGCTGCGGGTCTGGAACAGCGGCTACCCGTTTCACGATCTGTCCAAGTGGTACGCGAACCGCAATCCCGACGCCCTGCTCAAGGAGTTCGCCGACAAGCCGTATGGGCTCAAGGAGGACCTCATCTGCCTGCTCCTGCGGCTCGCGTTTCGCCTGAACTCGACGCAGCGCGGGGCGCAGCTGTTCGCTGTGGCCCAGCGCGACTAGCTAGTTCCCATCCACAAACTCAACTTCACCCCCAAGAACCAAATTTCCCCGAAGGGGAAATTTAAAATCCCCCCATTTGGGGGGATTTTTTGGGGGTTTATGGATGGAAACTAGCTAAGGGCCGGCGATCGGGATGGGATGGGCGTACGGGCCCTCCCAGTAGCGCTGCCACAGGCTGCGGGGCGGCGGCGGCGCCAGCTTTTCCAGGTGCAGCTCGCGGATGCCACGGCGGCGCAGATCCACCAGCGTGTACTCGCCGAGCCGCCAGATCGGATAGGTGCGCCCGAGCTCTGTCAGGGTCGCCAGCTCTTGCGGGGAGTGCACGGGCTCGATGAGCATCAGCACCCCGCGATCGCGCTCGGCCGCCGGCCGCGCCATCACCCAGGCCAGCGTCGGCGCGTTTATCAGATCGCGGTCAGTATAAAAGAACAGATCCTTGCGGATGACAAAGCTCTGGTGGACGTAGATCGGCACCTCGGGCGAGGTCAGAGACAGCATGCGCTTTACAAACGCGCGCTGGCGCAGCCCCGGCTCGTAGCTGCGCTGAAACGGCACGCCGCCCAGCCGCCGGCTGCTGGCCAGCGCCAGCGCTGAAAAGGGCAGCGTCGCAACGATCAGCGCCGCGGTCGCACCGATCATGGCTCTCTGCATCCGCTGCTGCATCCGCGTCTCGATCAGGTTCGGCTGCCGGCGCCGCGTCCACCAGGCCGCCAGCAGCGCGGCGGCCTCGACAAAATCGATCGCGGCCACCGCGCACAGCACGCCGCCGTACAGCAGCCGGTAAAGATGCACGAGCACGCCGTTGCGAAACAGCATCGCGTAGATCACCAGCGAGAACGCGAACGACACCGGCAGCAGATCGCGAACCAGCAGCTGCCGCCTTACCGCCCGCCGCACCAGCATGAGCAGCCAGACCCCGGTCGAGATGAGGAGCGGCACGCTGAAGAGCTCGCGCGCCCCGTTGCCCAGCCCCACGAGGCAGCGCCAGAGCGTCGGCCCGCCCGAGCGCAGGAGGTACGACTCCTTCATCTCGGGAATGTGGCCGGTCTTGATCACGATGAGCGCGTGCAGCACCACAGGCGCGAGCAGCGCGATCGCCAAGAGCGGCACCCACGCCAGAAATCGCCCCCGCCGCCGGAGCCCGATCGCGAGCGCGTGCAGGCCCACCGGCACCACCGCCAGGTAGGGACTCCACTCGAAGAGCCCGCTCAGCATCAGGCAGCACAGGCCCAGGAGCCCCAGCGACCAGCGCCCCTTCTCAACCCACGGGAAGTAGCACAGGAAAAAGCCGAGCAGGCAGGCGATCCCCGGCAGCCCCGGATCGATATGCGCCGCGAACCAGACATGGATCGGCACCAGCACGAACAGCGCCCCCGATAAGAGCGCCTGCCAGCGCCCCCACTGCCGCCGCACCAGCGCCACCAGCAGGAGCAAGCTCGCCACGGTCGAGATCAGCGCCGCCGCCCGCACCGCCACCTCGTGCTGGCCAAAGATGAGCAGGGTCAGCGTGACCAGCTGGTGCGTCAAGATGGGGTGATGTAGGTAGTAGCTGGCCGTGTCGGGCTTGCTGAACCCGGGTGCGTTGCTCGGCAGAATCGTCCCATGGCGCATCGTGTGGCGCGCGCGCGTCGAGTACTCGCCGGCGTGATAGCCGTAGTGCCCCCAGACGAACGGCCCGCCGGCCCCGTAGAGCCCCATGGCCAGGAGCAGCGCCAGCAAGAGGCCCACCCCGCAGCGATACCAGGAAAGCGGCGGCTGCCAGCGCTCCATGGGCCTGCCCTGGGCTGGGGCTCCGCCGTCGCCAGATCCGTCGCCAGATCTGTCGCCCGGTCCGCTGCCCGATTCGCTACTGTGCTCTGCTATTGAGAGGGGCCCGGCCATCGCCATCGGCCTCACCCTATCACAGGTGTCCCGCCTGTCGGCCAACCTGCCGGTCCCCCTGGCTCGGCCCATGGTCTATGGCCCCGGCCCCCAGGGTTCAGGAAAGATTCCTGACCTGCTGCCTTACGCACTGTATTGAGACTTGAGACACCCACCGCTCGGAGGTGTTATAGTGGCTGCTGAGAGCCTGACTGTGACCCTCGAACGGATAGGGCCATATCGCGTAGTACGCAAGCTGGGAGAAGGCGGCATGGGCGCCGTCTTGGAAGCCATTCAGGAGCCTATTGGGCGACGGGTGGCGGTCAAGGTCTTGCATCCCAAGTACGCGCAAGAGGCAGCGATAACCGCCCGCTTTTTCAATGAAGCGCGCGCAGTTAACATCATTGACCATCCCGGCATCGTCCAGGTCTCGGACTATGGCCAGCTTCCCGACGGGACAGCCTATCTGGTCATGGAGTTTCTCAAGGGCGAGACGCTGAATCAGCGCGCCAAGCGCGGGGCGCTGGGTCTGCCCGACATCGTGCGCATGGCCCGGCAGATCGCCTCTGCCCTGGCTGCGGCCCACGAGAAGAACGTCTTTCACCGCGACCTCAAGCCCGACAACATCATGATCGTGCCCGACCACGACACCGAGACGCCGGGGCGCGAGCGGGTGAAGCTCCTCGACTTCGGCATCGCCAAGGTGGCGTCGGCCGACGAGGGCACGCAGGAAGGCCAGGGACCCAAGACCGCCACCGACGTGGTCATGGGCACGCCGCGCTACATGGCGCCCGAGCAGTGCCGCGGCGGCGTCACGATCGACGGCAAGGCTGATGTCTACTCGATGGGCGTGCTGCTCTACGAGCTCCTGGCCGGCCGCCCGCCCTTCGTCGGCGCCTCCGGCGAGGTGCTGGCGATGCACATCTACGAGCAGCCGCCGCCCCTGCGCGAGGTCGCGCCGCACGTTCCCGAGGAGCTGACCACCCTCGTCCACCGCCTGCTGGCCAAGAAGCGGGAAGATCGGCCGACGATGGCCGAGGTGCAGACCTCGCTTGAGCAGCTGTCGCTGCGCCATCCCACGTCGGTGCTTCAGGCCATCAAGTGGACGCCGGGGATGCATCCGCCCTCGACGCCATCGGGCTCGAATCCCCTTCAGACTCCGGTCTCGGCCACCAGCATCCCGCCGCAGCCCTCGACGCTGGGCATGTCCACCGGGCAGCGCGAGGTCGTGGTCGCCCGGCAGTCGAATCGCCGCCTGTGGCTCGGCATCGCAGGCGCAGTGGCGCTGCTGGGACTCGGCATCGGCGTCTGGCGCACGGCCAGCGCCCCGCAGCCGCCGACGGTGGTGCCGGTGCCGGTGGCGCAGCCGGCCAAGCCGCTCGACGGCATCGTCGTCGACAGCCTGGTCAAGAAGAGCGACACCCCGCGCCGCGTGCGCGTATCGGTCACGACCACGCCGCCCGGAGCGCAGATCCTGCGGGTCAGCGATGGCAAGCTGCTCGGCGTCACGCCCTGGAGCAGCGAAGAGGATGCCGCCCCCGAGCAGCTCGATGTCAAGCTGCACCTCGGCGGCTATGCCGACAAGGTCGTGCACCTTGAGCGCAACACCGACAGCAGTCACAGCGAGACGCTGGAGCCGGTAAAGAAGTTCATCCGCCCTGGCCCCGGCGGCCGTCCTGGCCCCGGCGGTCGACCCGGCACTGGCCCCGGTGGCAAGACCAACCCCAATGGGAAAAATCCACCCAAAGATGAGCAGCCGCGCATTGTGGACTAATAAGAAGACCCTGGCTCACCTCGCTGCGCTTTTGGTCTGCGCCGCGGGGCTCCTGACCATCGCGCAGCCGGCGACGGCCTGGGCGCAGAACAGCAAGCAGGACGGCTGCCTCAAGGATCCCGTCTGCCGCGACCGCTACAACCAGGCGCTCAAGCTCTACGACGAGGGCAAGTACGTCGAGGCGCTGCCCGAGTTTCAGAACGCCTACCAGCGGCGGCAGATGCCCTGGCTGATGCTCAACATCGGCCGCACCCTCCAGCGCCTTGGCCGTCCATCCGAGGCCATCACCTACTACGAGCGCTACAAGAAGGCCGAGCTCAACATGGACCAGGCGACCCTTGAGCGGGTCAACAAGTACATCGAGCAGGCGCAGGCGCTGGTCGAAAAGCCTCCGACCGAAAACCAGACCCCGCCGGGCCCCGCGACCACGACCCCGGGCGCCACGATCACGCCGGGCACCACGACCACCCCGGGCACCACGACGACTCCCGGCGCGGCGGCGCTCAACCTGAACCCCCAGACCGGCCAGCCCACCGACACGCCGCCGGCCTCCAAGCCCATCTACAAGAAGTGGTGGTTCTGGACGATCATCGGCGTGGTGGTGGCCGGCGGCGTGGCCGGTGGCGTCGCCGGTGCGCTGGCCGGCAAGAAGACGCCGGCCACAGACCCCATTACGCCCGGCGACCCCGTCTATATGCCTACCTTTTAGCCTGAGAGTGGAACATGCAGTCTAAGCTCGCTCTTCCGACGCTCCGCCTCTGCTCTGCAACGATGGCTGTGCTGCTCGGCGGCCTGCTGGCATTCGCCTCGTGCGGCGGTGTCGAAGATCCCGACAGCATCTCGGTGGTCGTGCGCATGCCGGCGGTGCCCGCCGACGCGACGCAGCTGAGCGTCCTGGCCTCCCTGGATGGCAAGGCGGCGATGCAGCCGCTGACCATCACCGAGTTCGCCAAGTTCAGCCGCTTCGGCGTCCGCCTGGCCAAGGACAAGAGCGGCACGCTGGCCCTCACCATCGACGTCACCGATGCCAACTCCTGCAAGCTCGGCACCGCCACCGCCTCCACCCCCATTGGTCCGCCGCTTCAGGCCGACATCAGCGCGACCCTGACCCTGCTTGGCACCCGCCAGTGCCCGGCGCCGCCGCAGCCCATGACGTGCAGTCCGTCGCTGTTCTGCTGGTCGAATCCGCTGCCGCAGGGCAACACCGTCCGCGGCCTCTTCGCGCTGAGCGGCAGCGACATCTGGGCCGTCGGCGACGCCGGCACCGCCCTTCACTACAACGGCACCGCCTGGAGCTCGGTGGCGAGCGGCGTCGCCGACAACCTGCTGGGCGTCTGGGGCAGCGGCGCAAGCGATGTCTATGCCGTGGGCGAAAACGGGCGCATCGTCCACTGGAACGGGACCGCCTTCGCGACCCAGAACAGCGGCCTCGGCACCACCTTGCGGGGCGTCTGGGGCAGCAGCTCCGGCGACGTGTACGCCGTCGGCGATGGCGGCAGCATCATCCACTCGGGCGGCGGCGGCATCTGGGGCGCTCCGGTCACGGTGGCCGGCTCGACCGAGACGCTCAACGCCATCGCCGGCACCGGCGCCAATGCGGTGTACGTGGTCGGCAACAACGGCACCGTGGGCTTCTTCAACGGCACCTGGTCCAAGCAGACCGTGACCGCGCCGGCCAACACCACCAGCCTCTTTGGCGTGGCCGTCGTCGGCGCCACCGCCTTTGCGGTCGGCGCTGGCGGCACCATCCTCGCGCTGAGCGGCACCACCTGGACCGCCATCGCCGCAAGCCCCACGACGCAGCAGCTCAACGCCATCTACGGCCGCACCGCTTCGGACTTCTGGGCGGTGGGCGCCGGCGGCGCCCGGGTGCGCTACACCGGCAGCTGGGTCGATGCCAGCGGCGCCGACAGCACCATGACCAACCTCTTTGCCGTGAGCGGCTCGGTCTCCTCGGTCCTGGCCGGTGGCGATGCCGGCGCCCTGCTCTCGACCACCGGCACCTCCTGGAGCGCCATCAGCAGCGGCTCGATCAACGAGATCCGCAGCATGTACGGCTTCAGCCCCAAGGACATCTGGGCCGTCGGCGCCCGCGGCATGATCATGCACTACGACGGCACCAAGTGGACCGCCTCCACCAGCGGCACCACCGAGAACCTGAACAGCATCTGGGGCAGCGCCGCCAACGACGTCTGGGCCGTGGGCGACAACAAGACGCTCTCCCGCTACAACGGCACCCAGTGGACCTCCACGACCATCAACGACGCCTTCCTGGTGAACCTGAAGGGCGTCTGGGGCAGCGCGGCGGACGATGTCTGGGCCGTCGGCACCTGTGCTCCCGGCATGGAGACCACCCTCCTTCACTTCGCCGGCAGCAGCACCCCGACGCAGATCGGGCTGATGGTGAGCTCCGGCAATGCGCCCAACTTCTACGCAATCTGGGGCGCGTCGTCCAAGACCTTCTACCTGGGCACCGATAACACCATCACCCAGATCACCGTGGATCTGGGCAACATCATGGCCAAGGCCACTCCGACGGGGTCGCCCGTGCGCGCAATCTGGGGCACGCGCAGCAACGACATCTGGGCCGTGGGCGACAACGGGCTCACCATGCACAACAGCGGCGGAGGCTGGAGCGCGTCCTCAACCGGCAACAGCGCCAGCCTGAACGGCGTCTGGGGCAGCAGCGACAAGGACGTCTGGTTCGTGGGCAACAACGGCACGGTGGTGCGCTACGACGGCGCCAACTGGACCACCCCCACCAACGTCACCAAGAACACGCTCAACACCGTCTTCGGCTTCAACTCGACCGACGTCTGGACTGCCGGAGCCGGCGGCACCATCCTCCACACCCTGAAGTAGCAGCGCCGAAAGGTCTGACCAGATGGTCCGGACCATCCCCTGGGCGTGCATCGCATGGCTTTGCCTCACAACCCGCTCTTGCCCCAGAACCCCAACCGGCTGGCCGAGGTCCTGGGCGGGCTGCCTCAAAACTGCCTGAAGTTGCCCCAAAACCGGCCTGTACGTTTATTTCAAGAGCGCTTGCGATAGTGATCGCCGGTATTGGTGTTTTTATAGGTGCCGCCCTTGTGCGATGAACCAGATCCGCGCCGGTAGTGCCCATCGCCGCCGCCACTGCGATGGCTATAACCACCCGACCGGCGAGACCCGCTGCTTCGTCTGCTGCCACCGCCTCCGCGGCGAGCCTCCGCAAGAGGCTCCACAGCCAAAACCAGCGTCAGCACGCACAAAACGAGCGCGATAGGTTTCCGCATCGACAAGAACTCCTCGTAAGTCGATTCTACGCGCCGACGGTCGCGCTCTGGTCAGCTTCTAAGAGCCGCCTCATCTCGGCTCGGATCTGGTGCGCTAATGCCAGAAGCGTTGAGAGGCGCTCGGAGCAGGCGGCCTCGGACGCAACGGCGCGAAGCAGCAGACCTCCTTGTCCGTCGGGCCGGACGCCGATCCAGGAGCGCTTATTCTGGTCAATGAAGTCTCGTATCTCTGGGCGGCTGGTATCAACGCTCGGCACTGTGGCTTCCAGCTCCCAGGGCTGCTTTTGGGTTTGGACCTCTACAAATAACCGATAGGGCGGCTCAGTGTTGGGCACGCATACGCCCAGTCGATAGCCAGTCCGAAGATTTCTGCGCTCCCAAAAAAAGTCACCGGTTCTCGATGGGAAGCAGGCAACTGGCTCGGAGGCGTTCATTAACTTCCGCACGTCGGAAGGAGCTGCGTCGCTCATGAGGTAGGATTGAAGATTCATGATTCCAAATAGTTAGCACAGTCGGGGCTAAGCGTGTTGCAAGAGTATCGTGCATCCAAAGGCTATGCAGCGATCTCATGACTATCCGTTGCGGCATATAGCGCCTGAAACCTAAACTCTTTCAGGCAGATATCAGCCAATCTCGACTGTGATACACTTGTCAAGCAGTTAATTATTAGCAAATTCAATGCTTTAATTGAAATCTGCATTTTTAAGCTTGCGGAAGCGCATTCATGAGTCGTACCGTCTCGCACGGGATCGCACCATCAGCGATCATGGAGGCAACCAATGAACGAGAGAATCCAGACAGCTATAAACGATTTGCTTCACAAGTGGCGCCACGACCCGCCGCATTATATGCGACATCAGCACGATGTCTCTGACATGAGCCATGAATCCGTGGGCGAGGTCATTGCATGGCTCAAGGCAAACGAAGGGCCAAGGATTGATCGAATAGAGGTGCTCGCCGACGAGGAGACCGGCAGACGACATTTGCTCTTATGGCCCAAGAAGGAGGAGGAGATGAACTAGAACCTCCGACCGGCGGCCGAGCGCTAGGCTGATTTTTTGGCCACATCCGAAGATTCTGATCCGCTTGGTCTATGCGCAAGAATTGCACGGTACTTATCAGCCGTTTGATTAATTGAATCCATAGAGGCCAATAAGGCTTCGTAAAGCGTTACGGGGCCGACTTGCTGGATAAGACCGTCGATTGTATTATATTGTCTTCCGCCTAGACTCATCACCCCATCAGCCTGTAGTTTTAATTGTAAATTCTGCGCACCAAGGTCAAGATTGTACTCGTGGCATTTGGTTAATGCGTATTGTACGCATTCCTTAACCGCATCAAATACTGCCTGACGGTTAGACGCGGCGAATTTGCCATCACTCATGGCGCGATCCATTCTTGCTTTGAACTCTTCAACGCTGATGTTGCGCATGATCACTGGTCCTTCCGCTTGCGAGGCTCTGCTATGAGGGCAGAATTCGGGTTCGGATCCTTACTTCCTCTGGGGCTTTTGATAAATGGCCTCAGTGTTGCGGCACTGCGGCCATTGTTTTTAGTACATCGAAAGTTAGCGGACAACTATTGAGTCGGCTGATATTTGCCAACTCCTGGGAGCCGCCGCCTCAAATTTGGCCGGCGGATGGCCAAATTTCGAGGCAGACCGCGAGGCGACTAGCCGGTGGTCGACGCTGCGTCTCTTTGAGCGTCGAGGATTGCCCGAAACTCGGCCTCGGAAGAGAAGCTATGAACCTCATAGGCCAGGCGCTCCAGGCTGGTTAGCGCAGCCTCGGCAGCAACTTTGCCGGCTCCACGCACGGTTACGCGCCAACAAGTTGTCGGAGCCCCTGGCGCGCGTTCCGGGGCGGTCGCCTTGGCTCGCGGGGACTGGTTACAAGCCCAAGTGGCTAGGCTCTCTAACTCGCGTTGCACTTGCTCCGGGGGGTTCTTGTGGTCGCCCTGGATCTCGATGATGAGAAGTGCCTGCGACTCGTCGTAGATGTGGATGGCGGACGCGTAGGTCATCCCGGAAAACCTACACGTTACGCCCGTCGAAAGCAAAAGTGGCGGCGTCCGTCGGTGTTACTTCGGCGGGAACTTGATCCCCGGCCATTGTGGGTCAGGCTGCCCGGCGGTATCGAAAGCCGCTCGGGCCTCCGCTTCATCTTTGCAGCGCTGGACGCGCACGCTGATCTCGTCGAGAGCCCAGTGCAGCACCGACCACTCGGGGCGCGCATTGGGGCGATCGGGATGGAAGCTGCCCAGCGTCCAGGCCATGCGAAGGCCCTTGGCAGTGCCCCGGCGTATCGCATGCAGCCGATCGTGGTCGGCGTAGAAGATCTGGATGGCTCGCTGGATGCGCGCCTCATTGGCGTCGTTGAGGTTGAAGACGGCGGCAACCTTCGGCGGCTCAGAGGGGACAGCGACGGGTTTTACAGCGACAGCAGCGGCTCGTGACATGGCGACCTCCTGTTGAGATCGCAAGCATGTCACATGCTGATGAATCCGTTAACATGTTGACCATGGAAATTATTGTCTATCGTCGACAAATATCGTGTACACATGGTCAATAATCATGAATTGACGGTGTGCGATGTCTGCCTACTCTACCGACGTGCCCCGCCCGAGAAGTGAGCGCCCCGAGCAAGTGCCCGTCCCCGATCTGGGGTCAGGGCAGGCCGAGCGCTTGCGCCGCTCCAGAACCGCCAAGGGCTACTCGCTGCACGACCTGGCCGCTGCGTCAGGCGTAGCAGCGAAAACGATTCACGCGCTCGAACAGGGCGGCAAGGGCACTGCCAGCTGCTTGACCATGGCCAAACTCGCGGACGCGCTCGGTGTGCCTCGGGGCTGGCTGGCGTTCGGCGGTTAGAGCTAAGGAGGTTAGGAATGGCAGATTTCACGATAGACTCAGCAACCGAGGGCTACATCGTCGTGTCAAAGCGAGTTGGTTCACTCGCTGACCAATCGGCGCTACGCCGCTTCGTGGCGCAGGCTATGGTGCTCAAAGAATCCGATTTAGCAGTCCACCAAGGAGCGGGTTACATGAGCGCGAACCGCTACCGAGTCACTCCACAGCCCGGTCGAGAAGAGGCATTTGCTGAAGCCGTGAAGAAATACAACGAGGGGCAGGCCGCATCATAGCCCCTGCGCTTACCTCAGTCCTCGCCTTACCGCCGCCGCTCTCCGCACGAGTTCCGTCCTCTCCGCTGTCGTGCTCATTTCCCTGGATCGTTCTCCTCTTCCGTCGGGCCTGGTTCTGACTCGCCAACTAACTCTCGGCGTATTGGTTCTAAGTCTCGCAGGATATCGACCTTGAGTTCTCTAAGCGCAGCGACGAGCGATTTTTGGCCAGTGGGATGATCTGTACTCATGGGCACCTCTGTACAATCGATCATCCAGCACTCTTTCCCGGTCGGGCAACTGGCCCGAGTGAGCCGCTGCTGCATGATCAGGCACTGCGCCGCAGATTGCAGCATGTGGGGCTTCTGGATGCTCAAGCCTCATGTGCAGTGCTCCACTGGACAAGCCGACACCTGCCCCTCGCGGAGCTGTGGGTTCTCAGACACGAGAACCACGAAGTGCCTCGCCGGCTGCAAGTGGGGGCGGTGCAGTTGCCTGTAATTGGACTGCACATTGATGGCCATCGGCGACCCCGTCCGCACATTTTGTTAGGGCTTCGGCCTAAAAACCCGCTGCCATGCGGTAGGGCTATGCACGGAAAGGTGAGCGCTAGCCGAACAGAAGACGTCGGTGGTTCGTCCAATATGGAGTAATGGAACGTATTTGTTCCGAAACGAAGACGAACCAAAAAACCATGGCAGCGATAGCTTTTGTATACAAAAAACAACCTTGACCAGAAAACTGATTAGAATAAGAAAAGCAGAAGGCGCTGAGGTTGGCGCAAAAGCAAGAGGTGCTCACATGCCACGCATTGTGCTTACAGGATACATCTATCGAGATCCCGAAGGGATGTTCGTGAGCCACTGCAACGAGTTGGACACGGACACCTGGGCCGAAACTATGGAGGCAGTTCGCGCTCTTACGCCTCATATGATCACCGGCTACTTTGTCGCCGCGAAAAATATGGGAACGCTTGATCGCGTGCTCTCCGAACTCGCCGCTGGACGCTCCGTCCCAGGCGGGACTGCCGTCGCTGAAAAGTGGAAAGCTCAGCCACGCGATAACGGCCTTCAGTTTGACGCGCAGTTTTCGGCTGCCGCCTGATGGAACTAGAGCCTTGTACCTGGCGACAGGTAGTGGAAGCGCTCAAACGATGCGGCGTCCAAGTCGCCTCCGAAGACGACTATCACGTCTACCTTGCTCGACTGCCCACCATAAAGAGCGTTAGCAAGCGTGGCCGTGTTCCGGTTTCGGTTCAGAAGGACCTGTTGGTGAGTTTTGGGGTCCTCTCTGTCGAATATAGAAGCTATATCCCCGACGAAATTCCGGCCAACTAGCAACTGAGGAGCGCAGTGACTGCCCTCTGACCTGTCCTATTTTACCAGCTTGATCCCGTTACCCATCCGCGAAGCAGCCTCAACGGCCGTGCTTTCGTCTACAAAGTCCGGCGCGTAGCCGCAGCGCGGGCAAGCGCCAGGGACGTAGCGCCCGGCCAGCAGGTCATCCACGGACACATCAGCAAGCCGTGAGACCCGGAGCGCCATGCTGGCTGATACGCCATTGGTCCCGTCCATCACATTCTTGACGGTTCCCGCGCTGAAGTGAAGCGCATCGGCCAGTGCTACCTGCGTCCCCATCTTGCGCCGCAGGTAGCGCATGGCCGTGCGGACGTGCTTCTGTTCGGTGAGGGTCAGATCGCTCATTAGGGCACCAGGGTAAGGGCGGGGCGGCTCGACGGGGCGGACTGCGCGGGCTTGGCGAAGTCGACTTCAATCCCGAACTCGGTGATCGCGTGGACGATGCACGCGAGGTTGTGGCAGAGGACTTTGCAGAGCACTTCGTTGACCTGCGCCGTCGGCAACTTCGACCGCACAGCGCCGCCAAACTTGGACTTGATCATGTGCATGGTCGTTTCGGCGTTCGACCGTCGGTGATAATGCGAGAGGAAGTCCTCACTCTTGAGGGTGAAGTGAGCCCACATGCGGCGCCAGTGCGGCGACTTGCTGGCCATGCCGGTGCTGTTGACCTTGAAGGGGATAAACGGGACGGCGCCGACCGCCTCGATTGCTTCCAGGTTGTCTTTCGACAGGTACGCCTTATCGCCGCTGACCTCACGCACCTTGAAGCGCTGCGCCGTCGCCTTGAGCAGCTCGGGCAGCAGCGGGCAATCGCCCTCGCTCGACACCTTCACGCCCGTGACGACGTTGGTGGCGGTGCCGACCATGACGTGCAGTTTCACCCAGGGGTGGTTCGACACTACGCGCTGATGCTTGACGGAAAACCAGCGCTCATAACTGGTCGTCGAGAACCCGGTGCTGTCCTGGGCAAACTGACCGGCGACGTTCTCGATCTCGGCGAGCGGGGCAGCGCTCTCTTCGATGAGCTTGACCAGCAGATCCGTGGTCGCCTCGCTCTCCAGGCAGCGAAAGATGCTGTTGTAGTGCGGAGCGTCGGCAATGTGGCCGCGCTCGGCTGCGCCACGGATGTCCGTCGATGCCCGACGGCCCGAGAAAGTGGAATAGACCTTCATTACCGCCGAGAAAACCTTGTCGCGAAGCGGGATGCTCGGACGCCCGCCCAATCGACTCGGCGCGGGCGACTCGATGCCCTCGCACAGCGACTTCAGCAACATCTCAACGCGCGCCTTTTCCGTCGTCTGGGCCTCGTTGTAGGCGGTCCAGTTCTGCTTGTACGTCTTGCGCTTGGCAGGTGCCTCAACCGTGGCGGGCTCGCTCACGCTGCCCTCCCAGGCGATCCAGAACCACGCCGCCTCTTGGTGCTTGCAGCGGCCCTGGGCGTTGCGGCGCAGCTCGTAGTCGGGACAGGTGCAGGTCTCGTCGATGATGTCGACCATATAGGCGGTACCGCCGGGAGCCTGCGACGGAACGGCGTACCGCGACCCAACCTTGCGAATGCCGCCCCGCTGGGCAATCTCGCGCCCTCGCTGCTCGCGAGTCGTCGGGAGCGGGAGAAATTCGACGAAGTTTTCGGCAGTGCTCGTTTCCATGTCCCCAAAATGTACCCATTAAGTACCCAGGTCAAGGATTTTTCTTCACTTGACCAAAAATATTTTGGGGACATTATGGGGACATGATTAGGCGCAAGGACAAACCGAAGGAAAAAGAGCCTATTTCCGACGGTGAGAGCAAAATGGGCAGGCCCAAGAAGGCAGACAGCGACCGCCGGGATGTCCTGGTCAAGGTGCTGGCCACCGAGAGCGAGTTTCGGGACTTGGAACGGGCTGCCCAGAAGGCCGGGGCAGGCGTCTCGACCTGGGTGCGCATGGTGGCGCTTGAGAGAGCCCGAGACGGCTAGCGCAAAGGATTGCGAGACCATCGATCGCCCCCCTACTTACAGCGCTGGGACTTCAGCGGCGACCCGATAACGCCCGCTACCGGCCTTCTCGACGAATCCTGTGGCGACCGCTTGCCGTAGCCTGTGGACGATCTGCGTAGGCTCGACGCCAAGCCGGGCGGCAATCTCGGCAGGCGGCAAAGGTTCGCCTGCTTCTTGAAGCGCCATGATCATCAACTTGACCAGCTCGTCAGCTTCGGCTGGCGTTGCTCGCTGTCGGCGCTGTCGTGCCGTGCCGTTCAGGGTAAATACCTCGCTCTCCACTTCGGAGATCTCGTGCTCGATCTCGACGTGTCGGCGATGGAGCGTGGCGAGTCTGTCCAGGAGCGCCTGAAGTTCTGACATAGCTATTTCATCCTTTCTCGTCGAGCAGCGGACACACGTATCCCAGGCTAGCCCGCAATCGCGCATGCGTGGCTGTGTTGCTCAGCGACGGCGTGAATCAGCCGTCGCTGACCATGCCCTGGGTGATTCACGCACGCTGCGCCGGTCGCCAATTCGGCGTTTTCTCGTCGCTGCGTTCGCTAACCGAGGCGTTTCGTTACGCGATGACCAATGGATGACATCAGCCAAGCGCGAGCACAAGAGGGTTTCTCAGACGGAAAATGTATAGAGCGCCAAGTCGTGCGGTTGCGTGCCGCCTATATGGAGAAATGCCCCTGTTGGGGCGGGCGATTTTCGCCCTCGCAGGGCGAACTTTTGTGCATTTAGGCGCCCGAAGCAGCGCCAAGATCCGCAGCATGAAACCCAGAAGTCCCGTCGCTGAACAACTCGGAAAGAGAGTCGCTAAACTTCGCATGGAGATTGGCATGGGTCAGAAGCAACTCGCCTCCGACGCTGGTACGACGGTAAAAGTCATCAGCCAGCTTGAGCGAGGGGTGTCTGTGCCTCCCGTCGAGAAACTCGACAAAATTGCAGACGTCCTGATCGTCCAGCTCGTGGATCTCTTCAATTTTGACTGGGAGATGAACGATCGGCGTTACGACCTCTTCGTGCAGATCGGCTACATGCTGCGCAACAGAACGGCGGCAGACCTAGAAGCTGTGCGCGATATGTTGCGGCTGGTGTTTCAGATCAAAAGACGGGAGAGGCCCAATCTACCGCCACGGCGTCGATCAACGCGCTAGAGAACCTACCCTTCTACGTCGCTTTCCAATGATGTTCCTGCGGGGGCGTTGACTGCCTTCGGCAAGGGGTGCTTATCCATCTTACTTATAAAATCGTCCACGATATGCGCGCCGGTTGGACTTGCCATCTTTAAGTATTCGCGTAGGCATACAGCCTTTTTTTGCAACAGATCTTTTTCTGCGGCAGATAACCTATTATTACGCAACTGGCTGATGTAGCCTATCGTCAAAGCGACTATATGAGTAGCTGTCTGCAATTCTGACCTCAGGTAGTCCTTGTCATGGTAATAGTTTTGCAAGAATCGGATTGGTGGCTGATTCAGTTCCCATTCGCCAATATGCTGACTAAACAACCCACCCATATTTTTGCTCACTATGTTTATGTTTTCTATCTGAATCCACTTCTTAAGAACGGCATAGGCGGTAGCGCTCTTGCCGCTTTCCAAATCTGCAAGATTAGTTACTAAGAAAGGCTTGCCCAGGTGTGCTATGTACTGGATATCCTTATGGTCTCTCTCAGCGTCTGGCGACAGTGTATCAAATCCATTATCCGACGGTTTATCGAGCGTTATAGTTATTCCGGTTATAGTTGGGACCTGAAACAGCATTAACCACAATACAGAGGTTGTATAAAAAGACAGACTGTCATCCGATTTGTCCGCTACGCATACATACAAGGGCAGATTCATATGATTGCGAACCCAGTTGATTGAATCGGCGCTAAGGTTGAAATTATTTCTGTTCGCCTTCACTTGCACATAGAACGAATCCTCCGGGTAGACAAGCCTGGGTTTCTTGGCTGCGCCTAATACGCATAAAAAATCGACGATGCCGAAATCCTCTTGTCGTGGAACTTGATATACGAACGCGAACCGCGATAACCCATAGTGCGCGAGATATTCCGACCGTGTGCCACCACGAAAGGCGTCACTAACTTTTCCGCCGGGAATATTGTCAGCACTCATTGAGTCACCGAAATACGGAATACTCGGCATCCCATAGGTCTGTCGCCAAGCGTTGTGCATGAATTCTTGGTAGTAGTCGCTTGCGTCTTCATTCTGCGCCACGGTGTACTCCGGTCGTTCGCCGTAACTCAAGCGATCTGAACGCGCGCACGGCGAGCGGTGGGCGCACGATCAGATAGCGAGTTACGACGACTGCGGGAGACGGCCAGAACGGTCCGCGATTCTCTGGGAGACTCGGGCGCTCATCTCACGACCTCCGCCCGGTCCCGACACTTGCCCCAGAACCTCCCCGTCCTGCCCCATAACCCCGCGATCGGTTCGCGGTGGATCGGCTGGCTTCCGATTCCTGCCCCAATACCTCGGCCCCAAAGGGGGGTTGTGGGGCAAAGCCGCATCGCATAGGTGCGGGATGGTCTTTACCATCAGCTGCTCATGCATCGCATGGCCGCGGGATGGTGTTTACCATCAGTTGCCCATGCGCTGCATACCCCCGGGATGGTCTGGACCCTCCGCGCTGCGTGCATCGCATAGGTGCGGGATGGTCTGGACCCTCCGCGCCCTATGCGCTGCCTAGCCCTGGGATGGTCTGGACCCTTGCCGACCCATGCGCTGCCTAGCCCTGGGATGGTCTGGACCCTCCCGGACCCATGCGCTGCATGGCTGCAGGAGGGTCTTTACTATGCATTTGTTCAGATTGGCGGGCCGAGATTGCCCACGTCAGGTCGCGGGATTCGTGATATAGGGCGAACTTTCCCCACCTTGTAGATGTTTAGGTGTGGAGATTCCATCCCCGGAGGCTGCATGAGTCCCGTGTTTTCCAGCAAGGCTTCTTCAAACCCTGTGCGCCGCACGCTCGCTCTGGCCGTGGCGGCGAGCGGGGCGCTCTCGCTTAGCTGCACGCCATGTGAGCCGGTGGCGCCGCTGCGTCCCGACCCCGACCCGGCTGCGGTCGCCGCCGCCGCCAAGCCCACCGCACCCACCGGCCCCACGGTCGAGGATGCTCGCCTCTTTATCGAACAGACCGAAAAGCAGCTGCGCACGGCGTGGACAGCCCGCGAGCGGCTGAGCTTCCTGGCAAACACGTTCATCAACCATGACACCGAGACGCTGGTCGCCCAGGCCAGCGAGAGCGTCATGGAGCTTGAGTCCAAAAAGATCAAAGAGGCGGCGCGCTTTAGCAACGTGACCATGCCGCCCGAGCTGCGGCGCAAGTTTGAAAACCTCCGCAACGCCCAGGTGCTGGCCTCGCCGACCGATGCCGCCGAGCGCACCGAGCTGGCGCAGATCGCGGCCATGATGGAGGGCCACTACGGCAAGGCCGAGTACTGCCCGCCCAAGATGCAGAACCCCGGCCAGCCGCCCAAGTGCCTGAAGCTCGACGAGCTGGAGCGCTGGGTGCGTCCGGGCAAGAGCTATGACGAGCAGCTGGACGCCTGGCAGGGCTGGCACGAGCAGGCCAAGCCGCTGCGCAAGCCGTATGAGCGCTACATCGCCCTGGCCAACAAGGGCGCGCGCGCCCAGGGCTATGCGGACACCGGCGCGATGTGGCGAGCCAAGTACGACATGGCGCCCGATGCCTTTGGCGTCGAGGTCGAGCGGCTGTGGAGCCAGGTCGAGCCGCTCTACAAAGCGCTGCACTGCTACACCCGCATGAAGCTGCACGCGACTTACGGGGCCAAGGTGCCGGAGACCGGTCCGATTCCCGCGCACCTCCTGGGCAACATGTGGGCGCAGCAGTGGGGGAACCTGTTTCCGCTGCTGGCGCCGGCCGGCAAGGGGCGCAGCCTCGATATTGGCGCGGCGCTCAAGGCCAAGAAGACCACGCCGCAGCAGCTCGTGAAGTACGGCGAGAACTTCTTTACGTCGCTTGGGCTCGACCCGCTGCCGCCGTCGTTCTGGCAGCGCTCGATGTTCGTCCGGCCGCGCGATCGCGACGTGGTGTGCCACGCCAGCGCCTGGGATCTGACGATGACCGGCGACCTGCGCCTCAAGATGTGCATCGAGATGGACGAGGAGAACTTCCGCACGATCCATCACGAGCTCGGCCACATCTACTACTACTGGTACTACCGCGATCTGCCGCCCTTGTTCCAGACCGGCGCCAACGACGGCTTCCACGAGGGCATCGGCGACTCGATCGCCCTGTCGATCACGCCGTCGTACCTGAAGAAGGTGGGGCTGGCTGACCAGGGAACAGCGACAAGCGAGTCGCCGACCGACGACCTCGCGTTCCTCTTGCGCGATGCGCTGGACCGGGTGGCGTTCCTGCCGTTCGGCAAGCTCATCGACCAGTGGCGCTGGGAGGTCTTCAGCGAGAAGGTCAAGCCCGAGGACTACAACAAGGCGTGGTGGGAGCTGCGGCTGCGCTACCAGGGCATCGCGCCGGCCTCCAGCCGCGGCGAGGACTTCTTTGACCCGGGTGGCAAGTATCACATTCCGGCCAACGTGCCCTATATGCGCTACTTCCTGGCGCACATCATCCAGTTCCAGTTCCACAAGGCGATGTGCGAGGCCGCCGGGCACACCGGGCCGCTCTACAAGTGCTCGATCTTCGGCAACCGCGCCGCCGGCGACAAGCTGAAGGCGATGCTGTCGATGGGCGCGAGCAAGCCGTGGCAGGAGGCGATGCGCACCATCGCTGGCTCCGATCAGATGAGCGCCGACGCGCTGCTGGAGTACTACCAGCCCCTGACCGCCTGGCTGACCGAGCAGACCAAGACCCAGAAGTGCGGCTGGTAGCGCTGCGGCCCCTCACCTAGCCTCTCCCCGACGGGGAGAGGGATTCGTTGGCCGGGGGCCCTCACCTAGCCTCTCCCCGACGGGGAGAGGGAGTCGGGGGCCGTCGCCCCTTCTTGGAGAGGGATTCGTTGCCCCGTCCCCTCTCCCCCTGGGAGAGGCAGGGTGAGGGAGACGCGGGGGCTACTTGCCGCGGAGGCGCTGGCTGAGTCGGTAAAGGATGCCGGCCAGCCAGCGGAGGGGGCGGTAGTGCTGCCACCAGGGCGCGGGCGGCAGCTCGGGCACAGACGAGCCCTTGACCCGGAAGGTCAGCTTGTCGATCAGCTTGGGCGTCGGCGTGTGCCCGCGATCGGCCCCCAGGCCCGCAGGCAGCCCGGGATGCTGAGGCGGCGCAGCGCCCGGGCGAGGCGGCATCATCACGGTCTTGTTCTGGCTGCCGGCAGGCGGCGGCGCCGGCGGATCGGTCAGCGCTGACGGCGGCGGAAACGGGGTCGGCGCCAGCGCGGCATCCAGATCGGCCCGCGGGATGGCCTGGAGCATTGGACGGGTCGCGGCATCGGAGCGCCCCGGGTCCTGGGATTGACCGACCGGCAGCGTCGCGCCCTGCATGCCCTGCGGCGGCGAGCCGAGCAGCGTTGGGCCGGTGTCGCTGGGCTTGGCGATCACGGTCTTGACGGCGTTGGGGATCGACACCATCGTGGGCGCTGCCGAAGCTCCGGAGGCCACCCGCATCGCCGCCACCACCTCGCGCAGACCCTGCTCCACGAGGCGCATCGACTGAAAGCGCCCGCTGACCTTCTTGGCCATCATGGTCAGCACGATCTTTTCGAGGGCGGGCGGGATGGTGTTTGCCAGCTCCGGCCGCCGCTGCCGAGGCGGCTTGGGCGCCTCGGTCAGGTGCTTGTTCATGATCTCGAAGGCGCCCTTGCCCTGGAAGGGCAGCTCGCCGGTGATCATCTCGTAGAGGATGCAGCCAAGCGAGTACTGATCCGAGCGCCAGTCGATCTTGTCGCCGGTCGCCTGCTCGGGGGACATGTACTCGGGGGTGCCGAGCGTCATGCCGGTGCCGGTCAGATTTTTATCGACGGCCTTGGCGATGCCAAAGTCCATGATCTTGACGAAGTGGACGTCGCTCCACTCGCCGCTCTCCAGCGCCTCGCTGGCGCCGGGCTCCTGCTCGTCGGGGTCGATGAGAAAGATGTTGTCGGGCTTGAGGTCGCGATGCACGACGCTCTGCTTGTGCACCGCCTGAAGGCCGCTGGCGACCTGTGCCGCGATGTGGCAAGCGAGCAGCGTGTCGATTCGCCCCTCGTAGATGGCATCGCCCAGCGTGTTGCCGCGCAAAAACTCCATCACGAAGTAGGGCTGACCGGTGGGCAGCACGCCGAAGTCGCTGATCTCGACGACGTTTTTGTGGCGGATCTTGGAGGCGAGCTGCGCCTCCTGATCGAAGCGCGCGCGGTCGATGGCGTCTCGCGTCGGACGCATGACCTTCATCGCGAACCACTTGTTCAGGTAGGTGTGCTCGACCTTGTAGACGATGCCCATGCCGCCATCGCCGATGCGGCCGATCACGCGGTAGCGGCGATCGATGAGCGTCCCTATAAGCGGGTCGTCATCAGGGGGCTGACTGGGGGGGCCGTCGGTCGTCACTGCACTCCCATTATCCAAGATTAGCTAGTTTACAAAACTTGAATTTTGTTTGGGAACCTACCTTCAAATTTCTACCAGCTGCTTCCGAATCTGTTCGGAGAGCGCAGCCTTGCGAACTTCTGGCAGATAAGCGGCCTGGATGGCGTTGAGAGCGAGCCGCTCTACCATGGCCGCGTCCCATGCAAACTCGGCCGCGCACCGAAGGTATTCATCTGTCAGCGTGGTGTTGAAAAGTGGGGGATCGTCGGAGTTCAGGGTGACGAGCAGGCCGGCCTGGAGGAGGCGCGGCAGCGGGTGCTCGCGGAGCGAAGAGGCGACGCCCAGACAGAGGTTGCTGGTCGGGCAGACCTCGAGCGGCACCTGGCGATCCCGCAGCTCGGCGCACAGGGCGGCGTCATCGATGCAGCGGACGCCGTGGCCGAGCCGCTCGGCGCCGAGCTCGCGCAGCGCTCCCCAGATGCTCTCGGGGCCCGCGGTCTCGCCGGCGTGCGGCAGGCTGCGCAGCCCGGCGGCGCGGGCGCGGGCAAAGGCAGCGCGGAACTTAGCAGGCGGATGGTCCGCTTCGCTGCCGCCCAGACCCAGCGCGATGACGCCTTCGGACTGGCCAGCGATCGCCCAGTCGGCCGTGACCATGCCGTCGGTCGGCGAGACCTCGCGGGCAATGTCGAGGACCAGCGACATGGTGACGCCATGGGTGGCTTCGGCCCAGGTGCGGGCCGCGGTAAGGGCGCGCAGCTGCTCGCGAATGGGGATGCCCGACAGCATGTAGATCGTGTAGGCGGTGTAGGTGACCTCGCTGTGCACGATGTTCTGCGCTGCCTGGCCGGTCAAAAACTCGCGGGCGATGAGCTCGATGTCATCGGCGGTGCGCAGCACCGAGGAGATCAGCGTGTAGATCTCGACGAAGTGCGGGAAGCTCGTGAACGTGTACCAGCGGCGCAGCCCGGCCACGTCCTGGGCGGGCAGGGCGACGCCGTGGCGGCGGGCGAGGGTGAGCAGCGTCTCGGGGCGGATCGAGCCCTCCAGGTGGACGTGCAGCTCGACCTTGGGCATGGTGCGGATGGCCGCGGCCAGGGCAGGCCGGTCGGCGAGCCAGTCAGCAGGCCGGTCAGCGGATTCGATCGACGTGGGGGCGGACATGGGCGGCTCCTTGCGTACCGGCCTTGTTAGCACAGGTGGCTGGCCGGCGCGTGGTACTCTCCTGCCCAGAAGCCGCACAGACCTGAACTGAACGACCCAAACCGGCTGATCGGTGTTCGGAACAAAGAGGCCGAGTCAGTCGTATTGCATCTGAGGGGATGACGATGGCGCAGTCGCACGAGAGTACCCAGTACTATATCGACCTTGAGGAGCGCTACGGAGCGCACAACTACCATCCGCTGGATCTGGTGATCGCGGAGGCCAAGGGGGTCTGGGTGACCGATGTCGAGGGGCGCCGATACCTCGACGGGCTGGCGGCGTACTCGGCGCTGAATCAGGGGCACGGCCACCCGCGCATCCTGCAGACGCTGATCGGGCAGGCGGCCAAGGTGACGCTGACTTCGCGCGCGTTTCGCAACACGGAGCTGCCGCTGCTGGAAAAAGAGCTGTGCGAACTGACGGGGCTGCCCGAGGCGCGCATGCTGCCCATGAACAGCGGCGCCGAGGCGGTGGAGACCGCGATCAAGGCGGCGCGGCGCTGGGGATATCGCAAGAAGGGCATCGCCGAAGGCGAGGCGCTGATCATCGCCTGCGCCGACAACTTTCACGGTCGCACGACGACGCTGGTGAGCTTCTCGACCGAGCCGAGCTATCGGGATGGCTACGGGCCGTTTACGCCGGGCTTTGTGACCATTCCGTTTGGCGATATCGACGCGCTGCAAAAGGTGCTGACCGAGTCTGGCCATCGCACGTGCGCGTTTCTCGTCGAGCCGATCCAGGCCGAGGCGGGCGTGCACATTCCGCCGGATGGGTTCCTCAAGCAGGCGGCGGCGCTGTGCCGCGAGCACAACGTGCTCTTGATGCTGGATGAGATCCAGACCGGGCTGGGACGCACCGGCAAGATGTTTGCCTGCGAGCACGACGGGGTGAAGCCCGATGCGCTGATCCTGGGCAAGGCGCTGTCGGGGGGCTTCTATCCGGTCTCGGCCGTGGTCGCGCGCGGGGAGATGCTGGAGGTGTTCGAGCCGGGCAGTCACGGCAGCACGTTTGGCGGCAATCCGCTGGGCTGCGCGGTGGCGCGAACAGCGCTGCGCGTGCTGGTGGAGGAGGATCTGGTGGCGCGCTCGGCGCGGCTGGGCGCGGCGTTCGTGGATCGCTTGCAGACGCTGCAAGGGCCGCAGATCAAAGAGATTCGCGGGCGCGGGCTGCTCATCGGCATCGAGCTTCGCACCAAGGCTCGACCGTACTGCGAGGCGCTGGCGCGGGCAGGTGTGCTGTGCAAGGAGACGCACGACACCGTGCTGCGCTTTGCGCCGCCGCTGATCATCACCGAGGAGGAGCTGGCGTGGGCGTTTGACCGCCTGGCGCCTGTGCTGACCTCTGACACTGCGGCGCTCGCTGCCGCCTAGAAGATTTTCCTAAAAGAACCGGAAGGAGCGGGGTGCGGGCGGTCGCTTTTTTCTTAGCCTATTTGGCGATTCTTATCCCAGCTGCGACGATGGCGACGACGATGGCGATGGCGGCAGCGGTGCCGCCCTCAATCGCAGCGGCGGCGGCGCCGGTTGCGGCGCATGCGCCGATTCCCGATGGGGCGTTTGTGCGCGTGCGCGGCACCGACTTCGTCATTGGCAACCGTCCGTTTCGCTTCGTCGGCGCCAACATCGATCCGCTGCACGGCGACATCAACCGTCCGCGCTACCGCGAGATCCTCGATGCTCTGGTGCTCGACGGGCTTGCGGTCGGGCGCATCTGGGCGCTGGGCGAGGCGATGCCCGGCGCCAACAGCTGGATGCGCCAGTACGCGCTGTTTCGCTCGGGACCCGACGAGTTCATCGAAGAGGGCTACGAGCAGCTCGATCGCGTGCTGGCGGCGGCGCGGCAGCAGGGGGTGCGGCTGATCATTACCCTGTCAAACAACTGGACCGACTACGGCGGCGCTCCCATGTACCTGCGCTGGGCCGGCAAGAATCCCGACGGTCTGGGTCTGGAAGATTTCTACTCGAACGAGCAGACGATGGAGTTTTTTCGCCAGGGCCTCCTTCGCCTGCTCAACCGCCGCAACAGCATCACCGGTGTGCTCTACGCCGACGATCCCACGATCTTCAGCTGGGAGCTGATGAACGAGTCGAACGTGCTGACCACGCGCGGCAAGGCGGCGCGGCTGCGCTGGATCCGAGAGATGGCGCAGCTCATCCGCTCGCGCGACAAGAACCATCTGATCTCGGCGGGGCTGTTCGGCTACGGGCTGCGCAAGGAGCGCGAGGACTGGATTCGGGTCCACCAGCTGCCCGAGGTCGACTACTGCGACAGCCACATCTACATGCAGAACGGCGAAGGCGGCGTGTCGCTACAGCGCATGTACGATCTTCTGGACGATCGGGCGCAGCTTGCCCGCTTCGTGATCAAAAAGCCGCTGGTCATCGGTGAGTTTGGCTTTCGCACCGACGGTCCCAAGGGCTATCTGGGGCTGCCGCGGGCAGAGTGGTTCGAGCGCCTGATGCGCCGCCACTTTCGCAACCAGGGCGCTGGGGTGCTGAGCTGGATCTATCAGCCGTACTGGGGCAAGCCGCGCGACTTTGGAATCTATATCGATCGTCCGGACACGGATGATGTGCGCGCGGCGATGCGGCGCACCGCGGTCAACCTGGCCAACACCATGGGGCCCACGGCGCTGGCCGGCGTCTTTGGCCCCCCGAATCCGCGTCTGAGCCAGGCGCGCGGAAGCGAGCCGCTGTATCAGCAGATGATAACGATGCAGGGGCGCACCGAGCCGCATGGGCGCTGGCAGCATCTGCGTCCTGGAGAGCACACTTTGGCGATCCCGCCCAGCGGCTACACGCGCGTGCGGTTCGAGCGGGCGGGCGTCTGGTCGGGGCCGGGACCTGGGGTCCGGCACGCCTACGGCGGCGACTCGGGGGAGTTCGTCTATCGCTTCGCCGCGCCGACCATCTACTATCCGCCGAGCGTGGTCGAGATCGAAGCGCGCATGTCTTCGGAGTGGCCGGGCGCATCGGCTCCGCCCGACGGCGGCTCCGAGATAGAGCTGGTCCTGGACGGCATCGCGGTGGCGCGCTTCGCGGTGCCGCCCGACGATGGAGTCGGCGACCGGCGGACCGTGCAGCTTCACGATCGACGCCTGCTGACCCGCTTGACCACTGGTGTCCATACGCTGACCTTTCGCGTTCCAGAAGGTCCGGCGGCAAACGGTCTGTGCATCTACAGCGATTATGTGGGCCGCGAACCAGCTCCGGCCGGCGAGTTCATTCCCATTGTAGTTCGCTACTTTATGGGACCCGAACGAGCCCCCGAGAAGGGGCCCGAAAAGGCTGCCGAAAAGACAGCGGAAAAGGCTGCCGAAAAGACAGCGGAAAAGGCTGCTGAAAAGGTCCCTGTTCAGCCGGCGCCGGTCGGCGTAAAGTGAAGCGACAGTAACAGGACCTCTGCGCTTGCTCCAAGGCCAGGCCCTGCCATCTCTGGCTGAGCCAACGAGGCAGCGCAGCGATGAGAACTGAGTCGCAGCACAACGCCCAAAGGAGCCCTCATGATCAAGCTATGTGGAATCCCTCTCAGCAACTATTTCAACAAGGTCCGCATTGCCCTTCTGGAGAAGGACATTCCCCACGATCTTGATATGACCGCGTTCCCATCGCAGGATCCCGAGTACCTCAAGCGCTCGCCCATGGGCAAGATTCCGTTTCTGGAGACCGAGCACGGCGTGCTCGTCGAGTCGCAGGTGATCTTGGAGTACCTGGAGGATCAGTATCCGGCCAAGCCGCTCTACCCGCAGGATGCGTTTGCGCGCGCCCGCGTTCGCGAGACGATGCAGGTGCTGGAGCTTCACCTGGAGCTGGTTGCGCGCCGCCTGCTGGGTGCGGCGCTGTTCGGCGCTCCGGCGAGCGATGAGACCAAGAAAGAGGTCGCGCGCGATCTGGAAAAGGGCCTGCGCGCGTTCAGCACGCTGGCCAAGTTCGGACCCTACCTTGCTGGCAAGGACTTCACGATGGCCGATGTCGCCGCCGTGATGCACTTCCCGCTCATATCGCTCATAAGCAAGAACGTGCTCGGCAGCGATGTGCTCGGCGGCATTCACCAGATCGGCGACTACTTCAAGCTCATGCGTGAGCGCGAGAGCGTTCAGAAGGTCGAGGCGGATCGCAACGCCGCCTTCAACGCCCTCATGTCCTCCCGCCAGCAGAGCTAGTTCCCATCCATAAACCTGCTGCGCGTCCCGATGAGCGCGTCGTCCCCAAACGCTTCGCGTTCGCGACAGGCCGTCCTCACGTCCCGAAGGGCGCTCCGGGCAGGAGATGCTCCGCACTGCTCGGGCCTGCTCGCTACGGTTTCTGGACGGGAACGAGCTAGTCTTCCTCTTTGAAGACCTCCGGCCGCTCCTTGGCTGGAGTGCTTGCTCCGGAGCGCTCCCCAGCTGCTGCCTTTTCGCCTTCACCGTGGCGACGCTGCGGCACATTGTTGCCGCGCGGGTAGGTGGGCAGAAGAGCCGGAGCGTCGCGGATTCGTAGACGGTCATCTCGGGTCGGCATCGACATCAGCTCCATTCACATCGGGATGTGAGACCGCAGCGCAAGCAGCGCGCTTCCTATGGGGGCAGCTGAAGCAGCTGCGCCTTACAACAGACGCGCAAACCTTGCATGGGAATCACTAACACTTTTTCACCGATGTGCAAGGCGAAGGGCTCTTACGAGGTGGGAACGATGAGGAGCGCAGCGCTGGCAGCGGGCAGGACAAAGGAATAGTCGAAGGTGCCTTCGGGAGTGACGGTCTCCGTCTGAAAAGTGCCCTGGAGTTTGCCGTCCAGGGAGCCATCGAAGGTCTGCCCCGCAAGCTGGATTCCTTTTTGCGCATCAATGCTCGGCGCAGTCAGGCGCAGCAGGGTGGCTGGCTTCGCGCGCGCTGGCGCAATCGACAGCCTGGCTGTTCCCGACGCAGTGGAGTCCTTGTTGATGACCAGCACCCGCACGTGAGGGCCCGGCACGCCAGCAAAATCCTGAAGATCAGAGGTCGCCCAGACCCTGATGTTGGCATCAGTTATCGTCGGGGTTGGCAGCAGCTTCGCCTTGCCCCCCGCGGCATAAGAGAAGAGTAGCAGGCCGTAATAGAGCGGCAACACCTGCGGCGTAAACGCCAGCTTGCCATTGCCGCCCGCAGCCGCGGTGAACTTCATGGTCGCGCCGTAGCCGCTGTTGTTGCTCTCGAACATCACCCCGCTGGCGCCGCTGCTCCAGAAGTTGAACAGCAGATCCACGGCCCACAGCGCCGCTGCAAAGGTATTGCTGACGCCAACCGCACCGCCGCAGCGCGCCGAGCTGACACTGCCGATGCGGAATGGACGCCCGGCCTGGAGCGTGGCAGTGAGCTGCGGCATGTAGGCTGCCGCCATCGCTGCGCTGGAGCTATCGGCAAGCAGATCATGCAGCTTGGGATAATCGGAGTCTGCTGCGTTCTTGCCGCAGGCGCTCAGCGGACTGGCGTGCATCGATATCAGGTCAATATTGTTGCCATATGTTCCAATCAGGTCGCTGAAGCTCGCGCCCCAGCCGAGTCCGGCCCACGCCGGCAGCGACAGCGGATGGCCGCCGTCAAAGAGCGGCAGCAGCGAGCTCAGGTGGATGCCCAGCTCCGTGCTGTAGTCGCCAAACGAATAGGTCGAGGCGCGCGCACCATTCACACTGTAAAGATCTGGTTCGTTGCCCAGCTCATAGCTGTGGATCGAGAGCGCCGGCAGGTCCGACTGCACCGCTTGCACCAGGCTCAGGGCCAGGCTGGGATCATTGGCAGCCAGGTTGAGACCCAGCATGAAGCGCGCACCGGTCGCCTGATTGAGCGCGGTCAGCGCATCCAGATGGTCCTGCGTGAGATCCAGCGTGATGCCCGGCGGCTTGGCTCCGCCGTTCGGACTCCACCAGGCCTGGTCCTGCGCGTCGCCGCCGATGCGCAAGAGCGGCACTCCCTGGCCGCTGGTGCTCAGGTTTTGCAGCAGCTGCACCAGGACGGGATTGGTGCCTGTGCGCGGCGCTCCCAGCTGATCGAGCAGCGAGCTCCAGTCGATCGAAAAGCCGACGAAGCTGCTGGGCAGGGTTGCGCTGGGGTTCTTGTTGACCAGCGCCGAGACCACCTTGGGCGGCAGCGCAAGATCGCCTGCGCCCTGATCCGGCACATCGGTGGTGCTTGCGGGCTTGCACATCCCGAGCGCGAACAAGAGACAGATCCCCAGAGTCGATCGACAAATATTCATAGACTCCTCCTGCGCGAGGCCGAACAGACACGACGCAATGCAGAGCGGACGCTCTGCGCTTGATCTTATCTCTTCTGAAAGGAGGCGAGCTGCCGATGGGGTGCTGCGGGCCTGCTACAGCGTCGCTGGGTCGATCCGGGTGCGGACCTCGGCCATCACGTCTTCAATGGGCCGTCCCGCAGTTGGAATGAGCGGCCGGAAGGCGATGCGCACCGACTTGCCGGTAAACAGCCGCCAGCCGTTGGGCGGCATCACCGCGTCTGCGCCGCTGATGGTCACGGGCAGGATGGGAACACCGGTGTCGCGGGCCAGGATGAAGCCGCCCTTTTTGAGCGGTCCGAGCTCGCCGTTGCGACTGCGCGTGCCCTCGGGCGCGATCCAGATGTAGGTGCCGCGCGCCAGCTGCTCCTTGGCGATGGCGAGGCTCTGAATCGCGCGCTTGCGATCCGAGCGCACGATCGGGATGAACCCCGAGTCGCGCATCGCCCGTCCCCACAGCGGGACGTAAAACAGCTCCTGCTTGGCCACCATGCGCAGGCAGATGTGCTGGGGCAGCGCCCCGTAAATCAGCGGAATGTCGGCATAACTCTGGTGGTTGGACATCACCACGCAGGGCATCTCGGGGATGTGCTCGTGACCGCTCACGTGCAGGGCGGTCCTGGTCATCGCGATCAGCCGCCCAGCCCAGCCGCGCAGGCGGGCGTCGCTGCGGGCGTGGGTGAGCGTGCCGATGAGCGCTTCGGTGACTGTGGGCAGGGAGATGCCCAGCGTGTGATAGGCGGCGCGAAAGCCGAGTGCGAGGCTGCCTTCGTCGCTCATCGCTCAGACGGTCTGCTTGCGCTGCCCGCCGCCGGGCACGTGCGGCGACTCGCCCAGCGCCGCCTTGGCCGCCTCCATGACCGCCTCGCCCAGCGTCGGATGCGGATGCACGGTCAGCGCCAGATCGGGCAGGAAGCTGCCCATCTCCAGCGCGAACGAGCCCTCGCTGATGAGGTCCGTGGCATTGGGGCCGACGATGTGGATGCCGAGCACCTGCTGGGTGTCGGCGTCGGCGACGATCTTGACGAAGCCGTCGGTCTCAAGCGCGGTCATCGCGCGGCCGAGGGCGGCGAAGTTGTAGCGGCCGATGCGCACCTTGTGGCCCTTTTCCGCCGCCTGCTTCTCGGTGAGTCCGACGCTGCCGATCTCGGGATCGGTGAAGATGACGGCCGGGATGGCCACCGAGTCCATCTCCGACTTGTGGCCGGCGATGACCTCGGCGGCGACCTCGCCCTCGCGCGAGGCCTTGTGCGCGAGCATCGGCTGTCCGCACAGATCGCCGATGGCGTAGATGCTGGGAACGCTGGTGCGCTGCTGCTTGTCCACGACCACGAAGCCGCGGACATCGACCTTCACGCCCGCCTGCTCCAGCCCCAGGTTCTCGGAGTTCGGGCGGCGGCCGACGGTGACCAGGATGTGGTCGCAGTCGATGCTGAGCTCCTTGTCGGTCTGTCCTTCGGCGCTGCGCGGGACGATCGCCAGCTTCAGACCGCCGTCCTTGCCAGCTTCCTCGCAGCGCAGGGCCTTGTGGTTCAGGTAGACCTCGGCGCCGAGCTTCTTGAGCTTGCGCGCGACCACATTGACCAGATCGGGATCGTTTCCCGGCAGCAGCTGATCGGTGAACTCGACGACGGTCACCTTGGCGCCGAGCTTGGCCCACATGATGCCAAGCTCCAGGCCGATGTAGCCGCCGCCGATCACCGCCAGGCGCTTGGGCACCTCGCTCAGCGACAGGGCGCCGGTCGAGTCGTGGATGCGCTTGTTGTCGACGGCAAAGCCCGGCACCGTGATCGGGCGCGAGCCGGTGGCCAGGATGATGTTGTCGGCTTCGATGGTGTAGGTGCCCTGGGGACCCTGCACCTCGATGATGCGCGCCGTGCGCAGCTTGGCGGTGCCGGTCACAAACTGACCGCCGGCGCTCTTGATGAGCGAGCGCACGCTGGAGGTCATCTTGTCGACGATTCCAGCCTTCCAGGTCATGAGCTGCTTGACGTCGAACTGCGCTCCCGTGACCTTGATGCCCATCGTCTCAAGATGCGGCAGCTTCTCGTAGTACTTGGCCGCAGAGATGAGGGCCTTCGACGGGATGCAGCCGACATTGAGGCAGACGCCGCCGGCGTTGTCTTTGTCGACGCAGACGACCTTCTTGCCGAGCTGGCCAGCGCGGATAGCCGCCACGTAGCCGCCGGGGCCTGAGCCGATAACTGCAACCTCGGTGCGAATGTTTTCCATGAACTAATCCCTCGCGTAGACGCGAAAGCGAGATTAATCGCAGCGGCCCGTTAAAGGAAGAGGCCGAACGAAGTTCGGCTTGGCCTGCTCAATCCAGCTGGGGGGCGTAGACCGTGACCGGCACTTGCGTCGACGAGCTGGCCGGCGGATGGGGCAGGGGCAGCAGCGTCTCGTCGTCGGCAAGCTCGACCAACGCCGGCAGTCGCCGCGGCCGCTGCTCGATGCGCGCTCGCAGAGAATGGTACGGGCCTTCGGTGGTCGGGCGATAGACGCGCAGCGTGGGGTGCGCGGTGCCGTGAAACTGGCTCATGGCCTCGCGCAGGCGCTGGATCTCGGCCACCGGCATGCGGCGATCGAACGAGACCAGCGTCGGCCGCGGCAGCATGCCGGTGCGATAGAGCGTGCGCAGCCCGGCGTTTTGCACCAGCGCCTCATCATCTTCGTAGACGATCAGCGCATCGGCCTTGCGCAGCGAGACCATGCTCAGCGCCGACGCCACATCGCGCGTCGCCGCCAGGTGGTCGCTGCCCAGCGAGAGCTCGCCTTCAAAGACGAAGTTGTCGAAGAACGCCTGCGGCTTTTCCAGCGCCTCTGCGTGCACCAGGCGCGTCGTGCGCAGCGCCGCCAGCGAGCGAATGGCCGGCGCCGCCAGCAGCACCTGGCGCGTCTCGTAGGTGCCCACCGCCACCGACACCGCGACCGGCAGCAGCGACGACAAGCGCGCCGCCACCATCGGCGACTCCAGCAGGCCGAGCACGATGTGGCCGGCCTCGGCATCCATGGCCTCGCTGGTCGCGTACACGCGCGGCGTCAGCTTGTAGCCGGGCCCCAGCCGCTCGCCCAGGTGCGCGGCCAGCTCGTTGCCCAGCTCCAGCTTGCGCTCAAGCTGCGCGAAATAGACGCCCGGCAGATAGATTGCCAGGTAGCGCTCGCCTTCACCCGCCGCCGTCGCTTTTCCGCCAAGCCCAAGCAGCGCACAGCACAAGAGCGCAGCCCGCCAAAGTCGTCGCGTCATGGCTGCCCCCCTTCAAAGATGCGCTCCAGCAGATCCACCCACTGCCGCACCTGTGCAAGCTGCGGATCGCCGGGCACGCTGGCCAGCAGATACTTGCGGTAGGCATCGAGCGCCTGCCGCCCATCTCCGGTCAGATCGAAATAGCTGCCAAGCCCCAGCCAGACCGCGGGCAAGAGCTGCGGATCCAGCCGCGTCAGCGCCGCGTGCGCATCCTCAAACTTGCCGCGATGCAGCTGCAAGATTGCGAGGTTGTAGTTGGCGCGCGCGATGTTCTCCGGCGGTCCGCCCTGCGCCTGCGTCCAGGCCGAGCGCAAGAGGATGTTGGCGCGGTCGATCTCGTTGCGCTCGATGAGGTCCGTGGCCTTGTTCGTATAGGCGGCGGCCAGCGCATTTTGCAGCGCCCGCGCCACCTGCGGCTTGAGCAGCGGCAGCGCCTGCTGCGCCAGCCCCACACCCTGGTAGAAGTCGCCGCCGCGCAGCGTCACGCGCGCCTTGAGATCCGCGAACCCGCCGGGACCGAGCAGCCCATCCAGCGTGGCCAGGTCAAACTGCGTGGCGACCTCGCTGAGCAGCCGCTGCGCCAGATCCGACTGGCCGCCGTGCACCAGCGCCGCAACCTGATAGAGCATCGCCTCGGCCCGCTCGCCCGGCGCCAGCGTATTCGAGCGCAGGGCGGCCTGGGCCACGGTCAAGACCTGCCGCTCCTCGACCAGCCCCTGACCGAGACCCGGCTGCGCGCCGGTGCCCAGCGCCGCCGTGCTTTGGGGCTGCTCCATGGGGCCGCGCAGCGGTGGAAAGGGTCCGCGCGCCAGCCGCGCCAGCGGACGCTGCGGGGGCAGCTGCGGCAGCTCGTTGGCGCTGCGCAGCGGCGGAAACGGCCCGCGAGGGCCCACTGGCCCCGGTGTGGGTGGCGGTCGCACCTGCGGCGCCGCGTAAAAGGCCCGCACCGCGGCCAGGAGCGCCTGGGCGCGAACCCGCTGCGCGTTGGTGTCATTGCCTTCGATGAGCTTCAGCGCGTCGAGCGGCCGGCCCAAGGAGATGAGCGTGGCCGCCTGCTCCTGCCGCAGGGCCGTGCGCAGCTGCGCGGCGGCCTGGGCGCCTGCGGGGC